>Ga0209542_10003255_pt1 | contig 34959 bp, 38 predicted proteins | sample RifCSPhighO2_01_FD_184028 | JGI IMG/M metagenome (GOLD analysis project Ga0209542, IMG submission 184028) | Soil microbial communities from Rifle, Colorado - Rifle CSP2_plank highO2_0.1 (SPAdes) (version 2) | ecosystem: Environmental > Terrestrial > Deep subsurface > Rock core/Sediment ...
AATTAAATACCGCCATAACCACACTCCGGAATCATTCGGATATTTTTTGCGATCATAGCCAAACCGAAGCGCGTCAAAATAATTCCGGGCTTTTCCCCCAACGCCAATCTTCGCTTTTATAAATTCCTCATCCCGTGCCACCAGCAAAAGACCGCCACAGTCCGGGCAGGTGTAATAAAACTTATCCGGCACGAAGCGCTTATCGCAAGCGATGCATTGGTGCCAAAATCGGAAGTCCATAAGGTCTTATTGTACATGCTTCTAGAATCTATACAAACCAGCCAAAACCTGATATATTCCAAATATTGATTAGAATCAACGAACAAATAAAGTCTCCCGAGGTTCGGGTGATTGATGAAATGGGCGCCAATCTTGGCGTTTTATCTTTGGAACAAGCAAAAACTTTGGCAAAAGAAAAAGGCCTGGATCTGATTGAAATTGTACCGACCGCCAATCCGCCGGTGGTCAAAATACAGAATTTTGATAAGTACCGTTATCAAGAAGAGAAGAAAATGAAAAAACTCCGCTCCCAACAGAAAGAAGGGGGCATGAAACAGGTGCAAATCAGCGTTCGGGAAGCGCCGCACGATTTGGAAATGAAGGCCGGAAGAATTATGGAGTTTATAACCGAAGGCAACGTCGTAGAAGTGATGATGGTGCTGCGCGGCCGAGAAAAAGGTAATAAGGACTTTGCCCGCCAGAAAATGTTGGATTTTCTCAAGTTTATTACCATTGAACACAAAGTCCTTTCCGGACCGAAGATCGGCGGCCGAGGATTTCTCATGCATCTGGCCAAGAAGTAAGGAAACTTGCTTTTTAAAGGCAAAACGGGTACTATTCAATAACTTATTTCAAGTATGCAGAAAAGTTACAGCAAACGAATGCGGGTCACTAAAAACGGCAAAATCGTGCGCCGCCAGATGGCCCAAGACCATTTCCGCGCTAAACGGTCCGGCAAACAAACCAGAAATAAACGCAAAGGGGTAACTTTTGCTGCCGGAAATATGCGGGTGTTTAGAAAACATTTTTAAAATAATTTTAAATTATGCCACGAGTTAAACGAGCCACAATCGCAATCAAACGCCGCCGAAAAATCCTCAAATACACCAAAGGGTTTCGTTGGGGAAGAAAATCCAAAGAACGGGCGGCGAAAGAAGCCTTATTACACGCTTGGACTCACGCATTCCGCGGCCGGAAAGAAAAGAAACGGAATTTCCGCCAATTATGGAATGTGAAACTGAACGCCGCCGTGCGGCCGTACGGTTTGAGTTACAGCGTATTTATTGGCAAGTTAAAAAAAGCCAAGATTAAATTAGATAGAAAAGTGCTGGCCGATCTCGCTACCAATGAACCAAAAGTATTTGAAAAAATAGTTGCCGCCGTCAAGTAAATAACACCCGCCTAGGCGGGTGTTATTATTTTACGTTACACTTATAAAGACGTATGGAAAAAGAAAAGTACATGGTGATTCGGGATATGGGCATTGTTGTCATCAGTATTCTTATGGCCATTACCCTAATCCGTACAGGAATTATCCACGATCTTCTCGGATCCTCCCGGCAATTGCACATTTGGGGCAGCTTGATTGCCGGCATGATGTTTACTTCCGTATTTACCACCGCGCCGGCCACTGCCACACTCGGCGAACTCGCTCAATCAAATTCAGTGCTGCTGGTTGCCTTTTTTGGAGCGTTGGGAGGACTTTTGGGAGATCTGATTATTTTTCGTTTTGTCCGGGATTCAATTAAAGAAGATATTGTTTACCTACTGAAAAAAGCTAGGCAAGAACGTTTATTGGCAATTTTTCGATTGCGAATATTCCGCTGGCTCGTTCCGTTTCTTGGGGCGATTATCGTTGCCTCTCCCCTCCCGGACGAAATCGGCCTGGCTATGATGGGGGTTTCCAAACTTTCTACCGCGCGTTTTATCCCAATTTCTTTTCTTTTGAACTTTATCGGGATTTTCGTAATCGGGCTGATCGCACAATCTTTTGCGTAGCCCCTTCTTTGCACAATAGGGCGATTTTTTGTTTTGTTCCGAATAAATAACCGCCGGCACTCCCATCGCTCCGCACTACTCGATGGCAAGGAATCCGCTTTAGGTCCGGATTTTTATGCAAAATCGTACCTACCACGCGGTAGGCTTTCGGACGACCCGCAAGACGGGCAATTTCTTTATACGTTCGGGTTTGTCCTCGGGGGATTTGCTGGACGACTCGGTAAATTTTTTCTGCGAAGATAGTCATGAGCTTGACGCAATATAGACTTGCTATTGCTGTGCTTTAAAAGGCGCTGGGCATCTCGAAATAAAAACCAGCCGTAGCCCTCGTGTTCGTGGGATAAATTAATATCCGCTTTGAGAGTTTGGGCTAAAAAGAAAATAACGATTTTAAATATCTTGGCTCCTTCCCATTGGTAAATATATTTGTCCGCGACTTTAAAATTTCGTTCTACCCGCAGCGACTCCGGAGCAATGCCGGTTTCTTCCCCCACCTCCCGAATTGCTGCTTCATAGCTCCGCTCGTCTTGTTCTAATTTCCCTTTAGCAAAATTCCAATATCCCCGGCCATGATATAAAAGCAGATATTTGATATCTATTTTTCCATCGCGATCTTTCATCTTTTTATAAATAATGATTCCCGCGGAAACTTCTTTAGGCATAGATGTAGATAAACTAAAAGCAGGCCTTACGCCCGCCAGTAACATAATACTATCATACCTTTTTACTTTTGTATATTTGCCGGTCCATGATCTCGCAAGAACGGCTTAGAGACCGCTCCCCGGCCTCCGGGCAAAATTAAATCCGGCACCCACAAAAGAATCAGCGCGCTGGCCAAAGCAAGAAAACCGCCGAATAAGAAAAGAAAATTATAACTGAAATTCGCCAGCCAACTACCCAAAAGTCCGGTTAGGCCGATCATGCCGCCGGCGGCAGTGCTGGCAATTGCCAGCTCAAAAGCCATCTGCTGCTTATCCAAATGGCGGGCCAGGGTTGCCGACCAGGCCGGCACATACAACGCAAACGCCACCGCCTTAACAAGCTGAATGGTATATAAATGCCAAACTTCTCTTGCCGCCATAAAACTGAAAAGTGTAAGCGCGGCAATCAATAAACCGATAATCAATGCGTAAAAATCGTCTCTCTCACCGTCATGTTTATCCAGATACAAAGCAATCGGTACTTGAATAATAGATTTTACAATCCAGTAAATCGCCGCCATAACACCAATAGTCGTAAGGGTCGCTCCAGGAATTTTTTCCACGACAAAAATGGCAAAAATCGGATCTATCAAACCCCACCCCGATAAAAAAGTTAAATCCGCGAAAATGAAATAGCGGACCACTTTGTTGATATTTAAATCAAAACGAAAATTAATTCGCATAACTTTGGAATACTAAGGTGTTATTTTCCAGCACCACCCTTATTAGGGTACCTCGACCAATCTCATTTTTCAAAATTTTCTCGGCTAATACGCTCCGAATTTTATCGGATATCACTCCCCGCAACGGACGGGCGCCAAATACCGGGTCATATCCCCATTGAGCAATTTGCCGAATTGCTTCTGGGGCAAACTCCAATGTAATTTTATGGGTTTCTTGCAGATTAACAGACATTTCCATGAGTTGAATTTTAGCAATAGCTTCAATATCTTCTGGTGATAAACTTTTGAAAGCGACTATACCAGAAAAACGATTTAATAATTCCGGTTTGAAATATTGGGTGAGTTTCTTTTTCAGTTCTTCAAAAATCGCTTCCATGGATTGACCCCGTTCAATTTCCGATTTGATAAAATCCGAATGGGCGTTCGAAGTGGCAATAATAATGGTATTTTGAAAATCCGCGACTCGTCCGAGATTATCGGTTAAACGGCCGTCATCAAATACTTGCAAGAATAAATTTAAAATATCCGGATGCGCTTTTTCAAATTCATCCAGCAGAATTAACCCATAAGGTTTTTTCAAAATCTCTTCCGTTAATTGACCGCTCGCAGATCCATCCGGAGAACCGATAAATCGAAAAATACTTTGCTTGTCCTGATATTCCGACATATCAAAACGAGTCATCGCTTCGCTAGAACCAAACTGGATTTTAGAAAGAAGCTTGGATAATTCGGTTTTTCCGACTCCGGTTGGCCCCACAAAAAGAAACGTAGCAATCGGTCCGCCTTTCCGGGAAAGTCCGCTGCGATATTCCCGCAATGCCTGCGCCACTGCTTTTACCGCCTGTTCCTGATCAATAAACCGTTCGTGAATCAGCGTTTCCAGATTCAGCAATTTTTCCGCCTCCGCTTCTTTTGCTTGCCTCAGCGGGATATTCACTTTCCGTTGCGCGATATCAATCACGTCATCCGCGCGCAGGATTTTTTCTTCCCGCGCCGAGACATTGGATAATGCTTCTTTCAGCAGTTCCGCGGCGCTGGATGGCAGCAGCCGATTGCGAAAATATTTTTTTGCCAGCAGAACGGACTGCTTGACCGCTCCGTAACTGATGACTATTTTATATTGCCGTTCCAAAATAATACTTTGGTAGACCAGAATTTTAATTGCTTCTTCTTCGGTTATTTCTTCAATCTGAATAGTCTCAAACGCATTGGCAAAATCTGTTCTTAGACCGATAGTTTGTTTAAATTCCCGGGGATAAGTAGTGCCAATTACCGAAAATGCCGTAGAAGCAATCGCCGGCAATAACGCATCCGCCACGCTTAAATACGCCGTTCCCGAGGTTTTTAGCACGTTATGAATTTCCGGAATATATAAAATTATGTTCCCTGCTTTGGTAATTTCTTCAATAATTTTCTTGATGCGCGCTTGCAATTCCCCCGGTTCAGCGCCAGCCGCCATACTACTGATATTCAACATTACAATCCGCTTATCAAATAATGGCGCCGGCACTTTGTCTTTGGTAATTTGGTATGCCAGATGAGCCACTAGAGTTTCTTTTCCGACTCCCGGTTCGCCCACCAAAAGCGCGTTGGGTTTCATTGGCCGACCCAAAATATCTACCAGCCATTCGTATTCTTGAGTGTGACCGATTAAAAATCCAATTTTTTCTTCCCGGGCGTAATCGGTTAAATCCTCACTGTACTTATCGAGCGTTGGCGTTGGCCGAGCGCTCCAGGACCGATTCATAATCCGATGCCGAATCGTATGTGGCTTTTGCACAAAACCCCCGATAGTGGATGGAATCCGCCAAGTTTGCCAAAAAGGAATATAGAAACGACTAAAAATCAGCGCGTGCTCCAAATCACTCGGCCGGATATCAAATAATTGCAACAATTGCTGAATAGCGTCGTCATCTACTAAACCTAATCCGCCAAATAAATCTTTCGGCTCAATAAAATGGCTTCCGGTTGCCATTGCGTTTTGGAATGCCAAACGAGAAATTTTTTCTACCGCATTGCGAATGAAATCTAGATATTCTTTCCGACTTACGGGAATTACGGTTCTTTGTAAATTAGTTTTTAAATATTCATCCACTTTGTGTTCAAATTCTTCCGGCACTACATCCATTCGAAATAAACCGCCGCGAATTTCTTTCCGATCAATCAGCCGACTGATTAAAAAAAGATAAAAGTTTCCTTTGGTAAATAACGCGCGTTCAAAAGCGTATTCTAAAATAGTGTAACTATTTGGAGAAAGATATTCCGCTACATTCACTTTATGATTAATGCGATGGTCAAAAGTTTTATCGGCATGGCGAACGTGTTTTGCTGCATCCAATAAAAACAAAACCAACAAGATTCCGGCCCAACGGACTTCGGGAACTTCTGATAACACGAACGCAATACAGGCTGCGACTAAAATGACGTATACGGAATAACTAAAAATCCGAACTGAAAATCGGCCGACCGATGTCATTTTGAAACGTGGTTCGGAAAAATAAAATTCTACGTCCTTGAAATTTCGTACCATATTTTATATATAATCACGACTGGGATGACCGACCATGCGATATATAATAAAGCGCTGATTGTAGTGTATAAAGAGTAGATCACGCAAGCAATCGCAATACGCGCGGTGCGGAAAATAAAACCGAAAAAATACCCGATTAGTGTGTAATCTCGGTAAAGCGGCTGCAGCCAATTATGGATAGTGATTTTCAGCGCAAAAAATTGGTCCATCTGTTCTAATATTCCTAAATACCATTGGATTGCCTGTAAAAATCCATCTACGTACCAATGCCAAACAAACATCCACACCCGCCAAACAATTCGGTTCAGTATGTAGATAATGGAGATATTCATCTCCTTTATTATACGTTAAAGCTTGTTCCTTCCAAAACCCGCGCTACTCAGAAAAACCGCCAGCGGCGGCAGAATCAGCATCTGTAATAACGGCAAAAGGCCAATGCCATAAACTAAAGGCATTGCATCCAAATACGCCCAACGATGAGCAATATACACCGCGTGATATTCAATAATGCCTTGCCAGATTGGCAATACTAAAAGCCATAACCAGATTTTATTTACTCGTTCGGTCCACGACCAGTTTTTTATAATCAAACTGATTAATGAAATAACCAACATTACCATCAGCGTGTCTTTCGTGGAAACCAGCCAATGAATTTTTACGAATTGATTATAATTTGCCAAACTTCCCATTCCCATATCTGAATACCAACCCATCTGGGAAACTTCCCAAAAGAAATTGAGCAGAAAACTAATAAAAAATATTTTCAATAAAACTTTAATCATTATGTGTCCCCATGAGGAGTCGAACCTCAATCTCAGCCTTCGGAGGGCTACGTCTTATCCGTTAGACCATGGGGACAAAGTAGCTTTATATTAAATCAAACCCAATACCAAAACAACTCCAAAGACCAGCGCGGCTACCGGTATGCACCACTGGACTAATTTATGCGCCAGTATTGGTGGTTCCGGAGATTTTTTGTTCATCCGATACCACATCACGAACACCAGCAAACTTTCAATCGGCAAAAGGATGGAACCGATAAAGGAAATCAAATCCAAAAAATCTTTGGTAATCAAAAAATAAATCAGGAGTGGACCAAACACCACGCTCCACTGACTCACGGCAGCTGACCAGCCCAAATCAAATTCCAACACCCGCCGCACATTCAAGCCAACAACAATATACGAACTAATCAAAGTAAACACCCCCAAAACCCCGAACAGTATCAAAAACCATCCTGGCACTTGGCCGATTAAACCGGTAATCGCGTCTTCCGAAACAATGGCCGAAAGCCCCAATACACCAGCCACAAAGATCGCATACACTATTGCCGGCAACACGCCTCCTACTATTAAAGCTGATGCGATAAACCGCTTGGAAACTCGCGCTTCCCGAAAATAACTAATCACTTCCGGAATTGCCAACGTGCCGGACAACGCAAATAAAATCGGCCCGGCGATTAAAATCCGCGTCACATCGATATTCCCCCAATCCGGATACAGCTCCAGAAAACTCGGTACCCCAAACCAAAATACCAAACCGATAATCGCCACCATTCCAAATGTAATTAAAAATTCCAACAAAGCGATTTTTCGGCCCTCGTACAAAATTACAAAAGAGCCAACCACCCAAAACAACAACACTTGTAAAATCCGACTATGAGGCAAAAACAGTTCCGAAAAACTCGGAGCAAGAATCAGATACACCGTTAGCACGAAAAATAATTGAATCAGCCCCATCCATAACGCAAACCAAAATCCGCCCCGGCCGAGATATAAGCGCGCATACCCCACCAAGCGATGTTGTCCCGCCGTGCGCAAAATAATATCGCCGTACACAAAATAGACAATAATGAATACCGCGGAAAAAAATAGGAGGTAAAATAATCCAGTCAAAATCCCTACGGACCGAAACAGGAACGGTAAGGAAAACATCCCCGCGCCGATAATCACTCCCGCCAGCAAACTCGCCGGCAATACTAATTTTTTATACATTACTAATTGCTCGTTCTATCGGACCAATGACCAAAAATACACCGAGCGCAAGCAAAGTTCCGACGATGGCCAGCTGATACAATTCAAATCCTACCGCCATGCCAATCGCCGCCGCTACCCACACACCCGCCGCTGTTGTTAAACCCTGTAATTTAGAATCTTGAAAGATAATCATCCCCCCACCTAAAAAACCAATACCGACGACAATTTGGGCAGCAATTCTAGTTGGATCAACATTCGGGCCAATAACCGAAGTAGAAATAATAGAAAATAAAGCTGCGCCAAGCGAAACCAAGATATGAGTCCGTATTCCAGCAGATTTGCGGGCAATTTCCCGCTCTACCCCCAACGAAAAGCCAAGCACAATCGCAAGCGATAATTGCTTGAGTAACGCAATAAACGAAATTGTAAGCATAATTAATCTAGATACACCTGATCTCCTTCTCGAACTTTATCTTTTACTTTAATACCTACTTCTTTTCCTTTTGGTGCTTGAGTAGTTGGTTTATGGTCCATTTGCATAGAATCGGCGGTTTGAGAAAAATCCGTTGTCGGTCCAACAAACGTTAATTTACTGCCCGTAGAAATATCCCGATTAAACTTCACGATCGCTACGCCCAAATGGCCGTAAAAATGCGTTACTCCCCCAATCGGCTTATCAGTGCGTACCGTTTTCTTTTTTGCTAATCCCAGAGATTGTAAAATTTTCTTTAACATATATTTTAATATTATTTCGACCCTTTGCCCCGCCGAAGGCGGTGGTTTTAACCTCGCACATAGCGGTCTACTTTTTTTCCGCTTTTATGCTGAGCAAGCAAATTTTCAATTTTATCCAATAATCCTTTTGGATCTTTATCGTAAACTATACTTCCAGGTCCGCGATGCATTTTTTCCACGATGCTTTTAATTTCGTCCGCTGTTCCGCCAGTTCCTTCCAATACGCCAATCGGTTTTTCATCTTCAAAAGCAATGGTAAATTCATTCAGTGTTCCCATTCGGCCGCAAATATTAATCAGGGCGTCGCATGAACGCGTTAAAATCAAATTTCTGCCCGAATATTCAAAACCGGTGTAAACAATCACATCGTGATAATCAGTCGGCAATTTATAGGTTTTTTTATGCGCCAATTCCGAAGCGGCCGGAGAAAATCCGATTACGATTCCGCCTTCTTCCTTCGCTCCTTTAGCGGCCCAATACGGAATACCGACGGTAGCGCCAGTCACTAAAACCATTCCTCGGCGGGCGATTTCCCGGCCGGTTTCTTCCGCTTTTTCCACCGCGTCAATCGCGCAATGACCGGTTTCTGCCGCTCCGGAAATACAAATTTTGTATTTTAGCTGATGGCGGCGAATAAGCTTGTGGAGCATATACTAGATTATATCACACCTTATAATTCGTAGCTTTTGCCGATTTCCGGAATTTCCGCGCGTATCGCTAAATCATTCACTACCCGATGGGCAAGCGCCTGGCTTTGGTCTTCTTCCCCCTGAACCGCGAACACCTGTTTCAACGTGAATCGCATTGGCGCTAACCATTCTAAAATTTGCTTTTGATCTGCATGGGCGGAATAACCCTCAACGGATAATATGTGACAACGAACCAATACAGTTTCTCCATGAATCGTGACAGTGGCTACACCCTCTTGAATCCGCCTGCCCAAAGAACCTTTCGCTTGATAACCAATAAAAATAATCGCGCTATTCGGATCGGGTAGGTAATTTTTTTCGTGATGCAAAATCCGCCCGCCTTGAGACATACCCGAACCGGCAATGATGACTTTTGGAGGCTTGACCGCTAAAATCGCTCGCGATTCTTCGGTGGTGAGAGTTTTTTTTAATCCGGGGAAATCGAATAACATATGATCTTCTCCTTTTAAAAGTTTCAAGGTGGCCTTATCAAAATAATCTTTATAACGCTTATAAACTTCGGTAATTTTTATCGCCAGCGGGCTATCCAGAAAAATTGGCACGCGTGGCACCCGATTATTTTCCACCAGCTCATTAATTTCGAAAAGCAGTTTCTGGGTACGTTCCATCGCGAATGCCGGAATCATTAATACACCGCCGGCTTTAAAAGTATTTTCAATTAAGTCTTCAATCACTCCCACTTTTTCCGGCGGATGGATTCGGTCGCCGTACGCGGACTCTACCACACAATAATCCACATTATGATTTTCTAAAGTATCTGGCACGCCTAAAAGCGGCGCCGGGCTATTCCCTAAATCGCCGGTAAATAAAAGATTGCGATTTCCCGCCTCCACCAGCACCATTGCCGATCCAAGAATATGCGCTGACTTGAATAATGTTATTTTAAAAGGACCAATTATTAACGGCTGATGATAAGGCATTCCTTCCCATAAAGTCATTAACTGTTCTATATCCAGAATCGTGTACAATGGTTGTTTTTTTAAACGTTCGGCTGCTTGTAGCATCACGTGTTCGGAATCCAATAATAATAAGTTCGCAAAATCCCGAGTTGGCGGCGTAGAATATACTTTGCCCCGAAATCCATTTTTGACTAATTTCGGCAAACGTCCAGAATGGTCAATGTGAGCATGAGTCAAAAATACCGCTGCGATTTCTTTAGGATTATATGCAAACGGTTCCCAATTTCGCTCTTCTGAAAAATAACCTCCTTGAATCAATCCACAATCAATCATAATTTTTACTCCATCGTGTTCTACCACATAATTTGATCCGGTTACTTCTTTCACGCCGCCATAGAATGTAAGTTTCATATATAGATTGTAATATACCGCGGATAAATAAAAAACCGCCTGTTTTCACAGACGGCTCTTTATTGTGTGCTAAGCGCCAGTTAACTGGCGGCTTGGAGTTCGTGGCCAGATTGAATTTCTGGATCACCATCCATCAGAGGAATACGCCCCCGAAGATGAACTTCATACTCATCTTCGCGTTTGCCTTCCCGGACTTCCGGAAAAAGGTCGTAATAACTCATCCCATGAAATTTTTTCGAAGCCTCGCGCTGAAGATCGGCAATACTTGTAAAAAACCAATCCGCAGGAACATCTTTCAGGCAAAGCACCTCAATGCAACACAGGGTATAGGATAGATAGGGATCCACCGCAATACCAACGTTATTGAAGGATTCTCCCGGAAATTCTTTCCCAATCTGATTGATGAGATCGCCGAAACTTGGCGGGCAATTAAAACCCGATAGGAGAGATTTTACTCCCATCGCTTCACTCACTTCCATTTGGATAGGCGGCATATTATTCCTCCTTTGTAAAATGTACGAAAGCCTGGCTACTTTGGCTTTTCCCGCAATCATTAATATCAGTTGAACTCATTATATATCAAAAATGGTAAAAAGTCAATCTCGGGCGAATAACAAAAAGGCACGCTAGTTGTCCTCGGCGGACAAAAAACGTGCCTTTTTTATTTAAAACTTTAAACCCTAACACACATAACTATGAGAACTTTTGTTTGTAACCAATCCCCCAACAAGGATTTTGGCTGATTTGAAAGTATATCACTTTCAAATCTCCATTCAGATAAAGCGCTGGCGCTTTTTGGCACACAACGCACTGAGAACCAATAAAGTGAGGAATAAAATTATTACACTCACTCTCTCCGATGACTCTCAGCACCTTGATCCGCGCCAACTTTCGCGCGGCATAAGAATCATGACCATTTTGCTCAAACTCCTTTTGCCAGAACATGCTTTCCTTAATAAAGGCAGCCATGCCCTCAGCAAACTTGAGACGATCAAGGTGATGACTGCGCTGGTATTCTTCTGCCCGCTCTGGCGGCCAACCGCGAGTTTTTCTACCCAGATCAACTCGATAGATCCATCCCCACTGATGAAAAGGATGGTGCAGATCTTGGTGGTTAGTTTTACAACCACAAAGACTTACCATTATCCCCAGTTTCTTTTCCACGTCTTCAAGGGACAACCCGTAATTTACCAGCACGGGATTTTCCATCGAGTCCGGTTCCTTAATTCCCATAGGAACTGGAAAACCAAGTGATTTATAATATCTCACCTGAGCAGTCAATTCGGCTAAGGGATCCTTTACTTTCTTTTGTGTTTCGGGTATGGCAACTGGAGTCATAGACACATGACCTCCTGTGTTAGAATTTCCGCATTTCAAAGAACAAAGCGGATTAATCTATAATACTACTTTTACCCAAATGGTCAACTAAATACTTTTTAATATTCTTAATACTACCTCTCGCTCGTTCCAAGGAATTTTCTGGCCGTGAGCAACTCGAATAAAATGTTCCGATCCTTTTCCGGTAATTACCACCACATCTCCTTTTTTTGCCTTGTTTATTGCTCTGGTAATTGCTTCTTTGCGATCCATATACCTTTCTGTGGGAATGGATTTTTCCGTCAGAATTCCCTCTTTGATTTGTTCCACGATAGCAACCGGATCTTCGTCAAACGGATCTTCGTTGGTTAAAAAAATAAAATCGCAATACCGCGCGGCAATTTTACCCATTATTGGGCGCTTCCAGATATCGCGTCCACCACCTGCCGCGCCCAATACCGCAATCAATTTTCCTTTTTTCCCTTTCAATAATTGATTTCGGACTGCCCGATATACCTTTTCTAGAGAATCCGGTGTATGCGCGTAGTCCACGATAATAGCGAAGGGTTTTTCCTGTACAAATTCAAAACGCCCAGGAACACCAGTAAAGCTTACTAAGGCTTTTCGGATTATATTCTCTGCTATTCCTAATTCTCGCGCGACCGCAATTGCTCCTGCCATATTTTCCTGATTAAATTCTCCGGTTAATTGGGTTTTGAATTTTAATTTTGCGATTTCTTTTTTATTGAACAATACTATCTCTCCTTTCCCCCGAACCGCATTGACAAAATATTCTTGATCTCGCGCTTCGCTGTTGATAAAAAACCATTTTTTTGGTTTTTGAGAATGCTCGGCAACATAACGGAAAAAATCCACTTTGGCCTGTCGATATTTTTCAAAAGAACCATGCGATTCAATATGTTCCGGTTCCAAATGGGTAAATACTGCGGCGTCCCATTCAATAAAACAATGGCGACTTTGCAGTACTCCCTGCGAAGTCACTTCTATCAATGCGTATTCACAACGAATATCGCGCGCTTCTGCTAAAAATTTTTGAATCTGCATTCGGCCCGGCATGGTATTACCGGATTTATTCGGTTCCGAATGATCGCCGATTTTTCTCCGAATAGAAGAAAGGAGCGCGGTTTTCTTCCCGGCGCCTTCCAAAATAAAGTTAATTAATTCTAGCGTGGTGGATTTTCCTTTGGTGCCAGTAACGCCAATCACCGTTAAGTTCCGAGACGGAAATTTGTACTTATACGCGCCAAGCAACGCGAAAACGCGGTGGTAGATATTGTTTCGAAGATGATGAAGGAATTGACGAAAAAAATTACTAGCCATTTTTGAGAAAACCGAGCGCCGCTTTTAAGCGCGCCTCCAAACCAATAACTGTTGATCCCACTTTCGCCAGCGCTTCGCGCGCCTGGTTTTTGGTATAACCCAAATTCGCCAGCGCTTCTACTAAATCTTGGTCAGATTCCATCAAGCCGACAATCGTACCCGATCCTTCTTGTTTCATCTTGCTTCGTAATTCCAAAACAATTCGTTCGGCGGTTTTTCGGCCGATACCCGAAGCCTTGGTCAAAAGCTCCACCTTACCCTCGCCAATTGCCGCTCGTAATTTAGAAATTTGATCTATCCCAAGAATGCCTAATGCCGACTTCGGGCCAATCCCAGAAATACTAATCAATTGTTCAAATAGCTCTAATTCTTCTCTATCTAAAAATCCAAATAATTCCAGAGCATCTTCCCGAACATGCAGATGTGTTACTACATTGACCGCCTCCCCCGCTTGTGGCAAACTCCTCAATGCATTGAAGGACGTCCGAATTTTGAAGCTTAAACCATTCAGGTCTACGACAAAAAAATTCTCGCCCTTATACGTTAGCTTTCCTTGAATAGAATAAATCATAATAACGCTCCTTCAATTATACCTATGTTTAAACTGGTATCCAATTTTCAACCCAAGGGCGACCAGCCGCTGGCCATTGAGAAATTAACACAGGGAATCTCTGAAGGAGCTCAGCATCAAATTCTTCTTGGTGTTACCGGCTCTGGTAAAACTTTTACTATGGCGTCCGCCATCGCTAGATTAGGTATGCCGACGCTGGTGATTTCTCCCAATAAAATTCTGGCGGCGCAATTATATCAAGAATTCAAAGCTTTTTTCCCGCAAAACGCGGTGCATTATTTTGTCTCCTATTACGATTACTATCAGCCCGAAGCGTATCTGCCGCATACTAATATCTACATTCAAAAAGACGCACGCATCAATAAAGAAATAGATAAATTGCGCCACGCGGCTATTCAGGGCGTCCTTTCCAGAAAGGATACGATTGTCGTTTCTTCCGTGTCCTGCATTTACGGCATTGGCGATCCGTCCGAATACCAAAGAACTCGTTTAGAATTAAAAGTCGGCCAACCCATTAATCCCGCGGATATCGCCCGCCATCTGAATTTCCTACAGTACGAACGCACTACCCAAGACCCCAATCAGGGTCAATTCAAAATTATAAAAGATAAAATTATTATCAATTTAGTTACACAAGACCAGTTAGTTTTGGAATTTCATAACCGAAAATTGGCGCAAATTTTAAATACGGATTTTGAACCGCTTCCGGAAATCGCCATTTATCCGGCAAAATTCTGGGTCACGCCACAGAATAAATTAAAGCTCGCGCTCCAGAATATCAAAGCGGAAATGGAAGAACGGGTGGAAGAACTGCAATCCGCGAATAAATTTGAAGAAGCGGAACGGCTGGAAAAACGGACTTTGTTTGATCTGGAAATGCTGCGGAAAAATGGCTACGTCAACGGTATTGAAAACTACTCCCGCCACTTATCTTTCCGCGAAGCCGGCGAAGCATCCGCTACTTTGTTGGATTATTTTCCAAAGCCGTTTTTGTTGTTTATTGATGAATCCCATATTACCGTGCCGCAAATCGGCGCCATGTACGAAGGCGACCGCCGCCGGAAATCCACGTTAGTGAATTACGGCTTCCGCCTGCCATCTGCACTAGATAATCGGCCACTGAAATTCAAAGAGTTTGAGGCGCGGGTCGGGCAACGGATTTATGTCTCCGCCACGCCGGGACCGTTTGAATTTGAAAAGTCCGGCGACCACATCGCGGAACAATTAGTCCGGCCAACCGGAATTTTAGATCCGGAAATTGAAATCCGCCCGGTTGGCACCCAGGTGGAAGATTTATTGCGGGAAATAAAAAAACGGATTGTGAAAAATGAACGCATATTGGCGTTGACCTTAACAAAACGGTCGGCGGAGGATTTAACCGAATATCTGCTTCGGAACGGCATAAAAACTCATTATCTTCACTCGGAAGTAAAAACTCTGAAACGGCCGGAAATTTTGAACGATCTTCGCCGTGGGACAGTAGATGTCATTGTAGGCGTAAATTTACTCCGGGAAGGATTGGATTTGCCGGAAGTCAGTTTGATGGCGATTTTGGATGCGGATCGGGAAGGATTTTTGCGCAACTATCGCGGTCTGATCCAAATGGCTGGCCGCGCCGCGCGTTCTATTAATGGGAAAGTAATTCTTTATGCCGATAAAATGACCGATTCTATCCGGAAAACCATCGCGGAAACGGACCGCCGCCGAAAAATTCAAAAATCCTACAACGAAAAACGCGGCGCCATCCCCCGAGCGCTGAATAAAGTAATTTTAGAGCACGATTTGACCAAATAATAAAAATTTGACTCTAGAGGAAAGTTCCGTTATTCTATATCTATCTCATGATTACTAAATCCGCTCAAAAGGCCTATCGGCAAAATATTACTCGCCGGGCCCGCAATGATAAACGAAAACAAAACCTGAAAAAGGTTTTAAAAACCTACAAAAAATTGGTCATTGCTAAAAAATTGGACGAGGCAAAAACTGAACTGGTAAAAGTGTATCAATCGCTAGATAAAAACGCGAAGGTGGGTATCATTAAGCCAAACAAAGCCGCTCGGCTTAAATCTCGCTTAACCATTCTCCTTTCTAAAGCTAGCGCTAAGTAAGCGCGATATCCGCTAATACTTCCTCGTATTCCAGTTTTCCAGATTTAATGGCCGTGTCGTAATCGGCCATTTTTTGTTTCCAGGTGGAATCGGAATACGGAGAAATCGCCAAAATATTAAACAGCTTTCCCGGATCTTCGGAATTAATGAGTAATTTTTCCAGCGTCGCCAGCCGAGCGCCCATATCCCGCCCGTCCCGAAATTGATTCAGTGCATTAAAAATATTAATCGGCGCCGCTTCGTCCAGATGTTTTTCTAAAAATATTTTCGTGATAACTGACTTCCCCATCAGGGCAATCTTGTCCAATTCCGTCACAATCCCCCAGGTATCGCCGCCATATAATTGCATTAAAACATATTGGCTTCCTACATCTACGGTAATACCCCGCCGCTCCCCTTCGGTTTTAATAAATGACTGCAACTCACCTTCCTTTAATTCTGAAAATTCATCCACGATGGCCGGTTTTTTCAAAAACATACCCCAATCTTTTACCGCTAATTTTGGTTCGTTAATAATCACGGTGATTGATTTAGTTTCCAATTGATCTTTTAAAATAATTTTTACTTCTTTCTTCTCTGCGTCCGACAATTCATTTAATCCGTTCAGAATACCCAACTGTGATTCTTCAAACAGTGATTGGGCTTTCACAAAGTCCTTAAAGGCCAGAAAAGATTCTGGATTTTCCAAATCAAAATACCGAAGCGAAAGACCCTTAAATTTCGCTTGATAACGATTGACGTACTCCTTCAACTTTCCTTGGCGGCGATAGGAATCGGGACCGTAAAGAGTGATTAGCATACATTTACTATACTACTTCTGGCACTTCGGGCAGAAATGAGCTGAACGACCGCCCATTTTTTCCCTTTTAATCTTAGTTTTGCATCTCGGGCAGGGCTTGCCCTCCTTACCATAAACTTGCCGAACATCTCCATAAAGCCCCGGCTTGCCAGACGTATCCCGAAAATCGCCGAAAGAAGTGCCGCGAAGTTTTATTGCGTGTTTCAAAATCTTTTTCATTGCCGTGTACATTTTTTTCAATTCCGAATCGGTAATTTTATTCGCTGGCCGAAACGGATTCACTTTCGCCTGCCAGGCAATTTCATCGGAATAAATATTGCCAATCCCCGCAATAATCGTTGGGTCCATCAAGACCTGTTTAATTTTTCTGCGTTCGCCGTGAATAATCTTTTTAAAATCCACAAAGATGAATTTTGCGTCCAGCGGCTCCGGGCCAAGTTCCCGCAATTCCTTAAGATTTTCAATTTGCTCCGTAGTACCCAATAATACTTTGGCAAACTTTCGCAAATCCGAAAAAGCGAGCATTCGTCCGTCATCTAAATAGAAAATTAAATGAATATATCCATTATACGGATCCGTAACCATTACTTTCGGTTCTAGGGCTTTTGGTTGATTGGCTACGATTTTCCACTTCCCTACCAAAAAGTGTCCGGTCATTTTTTGATGCACGAGTATCATAAAATTATCGGAAAGATAGATTAAAATATTTTTTGCTCGGCGTCGCGCTTTAAGGATTTTTTTTCCGATAATCACTTTGCGGAACACCGCAACGTGCTTATGCGCAATTTTATCTCTTTGCTGATCCAACGGATCTTTCAATGCCTTCGGCCAATCAAACCAAAGGCCGACAATCCGTCGGCCAACCACCTTCTTATTTAAGTCGTTAACAACTGTTTGGACTTCTGGGAGTTCCGGCATGCCAAATACGCTTTACTCTTCTCCGTATACTAATTCTTTTTGGGGAATCAACGCCGGATCCGTGGGCAGGGTGAAATAAAAAGTCGTACCCCGATTCAATTCTGATTCTACCCAAATTTCTCCGCCGTGCCGCCGGATGATATTTTTTACGATATACAAACCCAATCCCGAACCCGAGGTTTCTTTTTTCATTACGTTGCCGCCCCGGAAAAACTTAGTAAATAACTTACTCAAATCTTCTTGGGGAATGCCCATACCCGTATCTTTCACGGAAATTTGAACGTAGGGTTTGTCCGCCAGTTTTTCCGCCCGCACTATCACTTGGCCGTTGGGAACGTTGTATTTAATAGCATTATCCAGAAGATTGGAGAGTACCAAACTCAATTTGTCCGAATCTGCCGAAATCATCAACGCTCCGCCTTGTGGCCCCTCAAAATATACGTCCACTTTATATTCCCGGGCAATCGGTTCGGCTTGCGATAATATTTCCCCGAGAAAAGCTGCTAAGTCTATAGTTTTAAAGGAATAGCCGAATCGCCCCTCTTCAATTTTAGAAACACTTAACAAAGATTCCACGGTTTTAGAAAGATTACTCGAAGCACTGACGCCAATATTCACTAAATCTTGTTGGCTAGAATTTAGTTGCTCTTTTTTTAGGGATTCTAAAGTCCAGCTAATGGCGGATAACGGCGTTCGCAATTGATGGGCAGCCACAGTAATAAAATCGCTTTTGGATTTTAACAGCTCAATTTCTCTGGTTCGATCACGGATAATTTTGATAAATCCGATAGTGCTATTATTTTCATCTTTTAGCTGATTAGTAATCACCCGCAATTCCAAACGTGGATCATCAAACGACAAATCCATCGTATTCGGGAAAGTGTTTTGATCCGACCGATGAATCACGTTCGGCGCCAGCGACGGGAAAATCACTTGAGTGACCAATTGAAATTCCGGCTTTTTGATACTTTCCAAAGAAAAAGATTGTCCGATGGCTGATCCGGCCGGCACATTCAAAATCTGTTCAGCAATGGAATTAAAAACCACAATTTTAAACTCCGTATCGTAGATTACGATGCCATCGCCAATGCTCGCGATAATATTTTCCGCCCGGCCCTTTTCCACCCGCAAAGCGACATTGGTTTGGGCGGAACGAAGATTAATAAAAAATACCAGCGTGCCGATAGTCACCAGCAAGCCAATGCCGATAAACATCCACGCGCCGCTTAAAAAATAACCGAACATCACGATTCCGGTAAACACCAAAAACAACAGCAGCCACGTCAGCCGCATTTCCGGACTCTTCATATAATATTTGAGATTAGACATGGATTTCTTTTAACGATCCCCAATCGGAACCGATTTTTTCGCTCACCCGGACCGGTACCTTGAGCCGATATGCCGATTCCATCAATCGCCGGATAATCGGCGCCGCTTCCTTTATTATAGATTCCTTAATCTCAAACAACAATTCGTCATGGATAGTTAACAGCATCCGGACTTCTTTTTGCCACCAGCCACACTGCTTTAATTCTTTAGCGATAGCAATCATGGCCATTTTAATAATATCCGCCGCCAAACCCTGCACCGGCATATTAATCGCCGCGCGCTCGGCTTCCGCCGCTTCCCAGCTATTCCGAGAAACCGCGGCCAGCATAAAACGCCGGCGGCCATTCGCATTCGTTACATACCCGTAAGTTCGCGCCTGCGCTTTTACCATTTCCTGCCAGATTTTAATCTTTTGGAAATCATTGAAATATTCTTCAATAAATTTCCGCGCTTCCGCCACTTTCAAACCGCTGGTTTTCGCAAAAGCAAACGCTCCCATACCGTATACCACGCCAAAATTCAAAGTTTTGGCGAGCCGGCGCATTTCCGGCGTCACTTTTTCCAAGGGAACATTATTAACATTGGCCGCGGTTAATTTGTGAATATCTAATCCTTTTTTGAAAGCCGCAACCATTTTCGGGTCTTCCGACAGCGACGCCAATACCCGCAATTCAATTTGCGAGTAATCAAACGCCGCCAATTGATATCCTTTTTCGGCGACAAAAGCATTGCGCAATTTGGTCGCCCACTCCGTGCCAATCGGAATGTTTTGTAAATTGGGATCTTGGGAACTCAATCGGCCAGTGGCGGCGCCGGTTTGAATGTAGTGGGTATGGACGCGGTTTTTGGGATCCGCGGCTTCTTGCAGCGGACGAACGTAAGTGGATTGCAATTTGAATAATTCCCGATATTCCAATACGTGCTTCACAATCGGATGCCGCTCCCGAATCGTTTCCAAAGTATTAATATCGGTGGAAATGCTTCCCGCCCGGGTCTTTTTAACGCCTTTTTCGTCAATTTTCAATTTCTGAAACAGCACCATGCCTAGTTGTTTCGGAGAATTGATATTGAACGTTTCACCGGCAATTTTATAAATTGACTTGGTCAGCTGACCAAGTTTCTTTTCTAATTCTTTATCGTAAGAACGCAAATAATTTTTATCCAATTGGATGCCCGTGGATTCTATATTCGCCAAAATATCCACTAGCGGCATTTCCAAATCCCAAAATAGTTTTTCCAATTTGTATTCTTTCAGTTTTTTTTCCGCAAACACCTGCAGAGCTTTTATTTCTTTTTCCGAATTTTTCCATTCCTTCTTAAGAAACGTACGGCTGATATATTCCGGCGTATATTCTTTTTCGTCCGGACTGATCAGCCAATAAGCGATGCCGAGGTCAAAATATTCTTTCGGGATCGGCTTGCCGGCTCGTTTCCAAACCTTAAATTGTTCCTTTAAATTAAAATCCGCTAGCATATGCGTTTTAACCCAGCCGTTCCACCAACGACTTGAAGCCTAATGACCCAAAAAATTCTTTTATTTTTTCTTTTTCAAAAGGAATATATTTCAAATCCCCGAAGGTCAGTTCCAGCGGCACGTCCCGTTTAATCGTCGCCAGTTGTTTGGACAAAAAAGCATCCGCTTGGTGCTCTTTTAATTTTTCCTGAACGGCTTTTTTCGGAATCAATTCTATATCTTCATAAATTTTTTCCAGCGTGCCGTATTCTTTTAAAAGATCCATCGCGGTTTTTGGCCCGATACCTTTCACGCCCGGAATATTATCCGAAGCATCGCCGATTAACGCTTTGTAATCCACCAGCCGCTCCGGCAAAAATCCATATTCTTGCAGAAAAAGAGATTTATCGTAGGTGATGGTCTTGCTGACGCCGACTTTCAAAAATTCCACTACTACTTGGCCGTTAACAAGTTGTAAATTATCTTTGTCACCGGAAAAAATCACCACTTGAAGATCCGGATGGTTTTTCGCATGTTCCGCCAGCGTGCCAACAATATCATCCGCTTCAAATCCCGCTTTTTCCACAGTCAAAATACCGAACTGTTTGAACACTTCTCGAGCCCTAATCAGTTGCGACACCAATTCATTTGCGGTTGGCGGCCGCTGGGCCTTGTATTCCTTATACATAGAATCCCGAAAAGTCGGTTCCGGCCGATCAAAGGCCGCCGCCGCGTAATCCGGCTGATGTTCTTTCAAAATCTTCAGTAAAATCCCAGAAAGTCCGTAAATCGCGTTAATCGACTCCCCTTGCGGCGTAGTCAACGGCGGCAAAGCATGAAAGGAGCGATGGATAAGGGAATTAGCGTCAATAAGCAATAATTTTTTCATTATTACTATAATACACCAGATTAATGGAGCCGGATAACGCGTTTGTTTTCGTTCTTCGTATGCTTAAAATCAACATGAATAATCTTTTTCTTCATTAAGAAACTTTTTATTTTCTCCGCCCATTCAATAATGACGATATTTTTTGGATTGCGGATAATTTCTTTAAAGCCTAAATCCAAAATTTCTTTCGCTTTTTTAATTTGATATAAATCCAAATGATAAAAATTCCAATCGGTTTTCGGAATGCCGTAGCGCCGAATAATCAAAAATGTCGGGCTAGTAATGTGCCGATGGATTTCCAATCCCCTGGCGAATCCTTGGGTAAAAGTGGTTTTCCCAGCGCCCAAATCGCCTTGAAGAGCGATAACGGAAGCTTGTGTCCGATGCGGCGCGTTCAATAATTTCCTCGCCAGTTTTTTGGCAATCTGTTGAGTTTGTAATTTAGAGCGGCTAATCATAATGCCAAAGTTCCGTATAATTCGTTCAGCTTTTTCAGCGTCATCGCGTCCACGATGCCGTGGCTGCGCAAGTTATATTTGTTTTGAAATGCTTTGACCGCGGTTTCGGTGCACTCAAAAAAATTGCTGGACACCGGGCAATCTTTCCCCGCCGGCGGATAAACTCCCTCCCGAATTAAGGCTATTTGCAAAGCCAATACGTCTTTGCTTCCTCTCGCTCCCACGCCCAAATTTTTATTCCATTGATGCGGCAACAATAAACTTTCTTGTTCCGACGCTACGTGAAAATTCGGATCCAGCGCTTTTTTCAGGCCAAGGTAAGTTTGATACGCCAATTCTTGAAAAAACACGTCCCGGATTACTTCATCCCGAAAAGGCAATTCATAGACATAACCGTATTCTATAAGCAAAGAGGCGGCATCCAGGGAAGTATTCACGCCCAGCGCGATCAATTCTTGGTCCTCAACAATTCCGGCGGATTCTTGCGGCAAATCGCTGACGGTTAAAATTCTATTTAATTGATTAAAAATCGGCTGGGCAATCGCTCGGCTGGTTTTGGCGTTGGGCAGCTGCCGCTCCGGAACGTAAATCACAAAACCGCTGTACCGGCCTACTTGATTCTGCCGCCGGCCGCTATAATCGTTAAAGTGCAAATGCAGCGCCAAATCCACATCGTGATCGTTCGCCCATTTATTGATGCCGTACAACTTGAATGCCACGTCCCGATTAACATTGTTATGGATTACCGCGGTTCGTTCCTCAAAACCGACTTGGGTGGCCGCCTGCATTAAAACCGCTTTTTCTTTTTTAAATTGCTTGATAGCGGCTTCCTGATTTTCAAAATAATCTTTAAAAGTTGCCGTGTACGTTCCGTTTTCCCGGGTAGTGGTAACCCGAAACGCCGGGTCGGCGCGCAACAGAGTGGTTAAATATTTAGCGACCGCAAGCGTCAGATCCGCCTCATAGATATTTTTATATTCCGTTCCCCAGGATTCATTATCGTGCCCAGGAATAATTAATACGTGCAAATTATTATCGCGGTAATCCGACCGCAATTCCTCCAAGGAAATACTGGACGGGAAAAACAGCGCCGCTAAAAAATCCTGGCTTTTTTCTACTGCCGGAATTTCTTTATTCAGAAAAATTAATAACGCCGCAAAAACAGCGGCAATGCCCCATCGCCAACCTCTAAAGAAAACCCTCTTCACTTTTGGAATAGCCTAAATGCTTATATGCCGCCGGCGTGACCAGGCGGCCGGCCGGTGTTCGGTTTAAAAGACCAATACTCATTAAATATGGTTCGTAAACATCCTCAATAATCCCACGGTCATCATTCAACGCCGCGGCTAAGGTTTGAATTCCCACTGGACCGCCATGGAATTTTTCAATAATTGTGCTTAATAACTGCCGGTCAGTCGGTTCTAGTCCTAATTGGTCAATTTCCAACATTTCTAGGGTGTGGCGGGTCGTAGTTTCGTCAATTACTTTTATGTCGTTGACTTCGGAATAATCCCGCAGCCGCCGAAGCAGGCGGTTCGCTACTCTCGGCGTAAAGCGCGACGCATGCGCCAGCAGATTCAACGCCACGTCTTGAATATTCAGTTGCAGCAGATTCGCGGAACGCCGCAAAATCAATTCAATATCCGCTTGATTGTAATAATCCAATTTAAAAGAAGCGCCGAAACGGGAGCGCAACGGCCCGGATAAAAGATTGGCGCGGGTCGTGGCGGCAATCAAAGTAAACGGCGGCAAATCCAATGCTAGGGTCCGAGCGGCCGGCCCCTTGCCGACAATCAGGTGCAACTTCCGGTTTTCCAGCGCCGGATACATCACTTCTTCAATCTGCCGATTCAATCGGTGCGCTTCATCGATGAAAAGAATCTCTCCTTTTTCCAAATTACTCAAAATCGCGACCAGATCGCCGGTTTTTTCCAGGGTCGGTCCCGAGGCAATCCGAAACCGGGCTCCCATCTCCCTAGCTACCAGGTGGGCCAGGGTGGTCTTGCCAAGACCGGCTTGTCCGTATAATAATAGATGGTCGCAGGGTTCGTTCCGCTTTTTAGCGGCATCCAGGATTACCCGAAGGTTTTTCTTAACCTTATCCTGACCCACGTAGTCCGACCAGCTGGTCGGGCGGAGAGCAAGATCGAATGTTTCGTCTTCCTTTTTAGGCAGAAGCACCTTTTTGATTTCCATTTGACAAAATAATTACTTTATGATATACTATCCCGTAGTTAAGAGTATATTGATCTGTGGGCGGGAATTGATTTTTGAAGGATGGTTTGGCTTCGGCGAGACCACTCCTCAGAGCAATTCTAACCTCTTTTAAATCTTTTTTGAAAGAGTCCTACACTTTTCGCGCCAAGCGAATCTTTGCCCACAGATCAATGCACTCTTAACCTTAAATTTCTAAAGGACCAGTAATCTTCTCCACCTCCTCGAGCGTTGTCACGCCTTCCAGGGCTTTTAACACCCCATCCTGTTGCATCGTTACCATCCCCTGCCGCAGAGCGAATTCTTGGATTTCAATTTCACCGCCTTCTTGGCTCATTAATTTTTCTACTTCTTTGGTAATTTGCAGCAGTTCATAAATAGCGACTCGACCGCGATAACCGCTATCACCGCAAGCTTTACAGCCCTTCGGCTGGTAAAGTTCAAATTTCAAATATCCTTTGATATCTACACGTTTTGGTAAGGATTTCACCAATTTTTCTAACTTGGTTTTTTTGGTTGCATCAATTTTTTCCGATACTTTGCACTTCGGGCACAAGCGCTTCACTAAACGCTGGGCGATAATTAAATTAAGCGCCGGACCGATACTGGTCGGTTTCACTCCTAAATCCACTAACCGCGGAATCGCCCCGGCGGCTTGATTGGCATGCACAGTAGAGAAAACCAAATGGCCGGTTAAAGCCGCCTGAATCGCAATGGTCGCGGTTTCTTTATCCCGGACCTCGCCGATTAAAATCACGTCCGGATCCTGGCGCATCAGCGAACGCAGGCCGTTGGCAAAAGTATAATTTGCCTTCGGATCCACTTGGGTCTGTTCAATGCCGGGCAAATGATATTCAATCGGGTCTTCAATAGTAATTATTTTTATTTCCGGAGAATATTTATCTTTTAAAAAGGCATAGAGCGTCGTGGTTTTGCCGGAGCCGGTCGGGCCGGTATTGAGTATCATCCCATTCGGCCGATTCAATTCTTTTTTAATAATTTCCAAATCATCTTTCCGCAAACCCAGTTCGGTCAATCCCAAACTGATCGCGTCCGGATCCAACACACGCATGACGATTACTTCGCCGAATTCCGATGGCGCTACCGCCACCCGTAATTCAATATCCTTTCCGCCTAAGCCAATACTAATTCGTCCGTCTTGGGCTTCATCTAGAACGTTTAGTTTCAGGTTGGCGAGCAGTTTAATACGCGAAGAAAGGTGGCTATAAATCGGCTTGCCTAAATCCGCCATCACATCATGCAAATCGCCGTCAATTCGATAACGTAATTTTACTTCCTCTTTGGCTGGCTCAAAGTGAATATCCGATACGCGGTTAGCTAAAGCGCCGGCCAGTACGATTTCCAACACTTGAGCGGTAGGCAGTTTTCTAAAATCAAAAGATTGAATTTCGGTTCGAACAAATTCTGGAGTAGTTAATTTTTTCTCTAATGCTTCGATCCTATCTTTATCAATATCAATTCTGCCAGTAATCGGGGCGGTTTTTGGCACAACAAATTTATAGAATTCCCAAGCGTGTTGCAGGCCAGTCAGCGATACTACAACAATTTTTACTTTTAATCCTTTGGTTTCTAATTCTTTTGTAATTGTTTTAACAGCGGACTCGTCTGGATTCGATACTGCTAATACCGCATTTTTATTTTTATACTCAATCACCGCAACCCGGGCAGTTTTTGCTTGAGTTTCCGGAATTAAATCCAGTGCGTCCACTTCCACCGGCATCGTTGCGAGTTCAATATACTTTAAACCTGACTTGGTAGCGCGACGCTGAGCATCTCGCTCTTCTCCTTCTCGACGCGCTTTGGATAGAATACCACCAAGTTCCTGAGCCATAATAATACTTAGACTGTAAATCTTTTTTTTAAAAACTTCAAGCAAATTATTGTCTAATTGAACTTTATGTGTCTTTATCCTATCTTTATCTTATAACGAGGCTGAAATTCTATTATGTCCGGACACAATAAATGGTCACAAATAAAAAACTATAAAGGCGCCGCGGACAAAAAACGCGGTCAACTATTTTCTAAGCTTCTTAAGGCCATTGCCATTGCCGCCAAGACTGAGCCCAACCCTCAGTTCAATCCCCGTCTTCGTTCCGCGATGGAAAAAGCCAAGGAAAACAATGTGCCTCAAGAAAATATTGAGCGGGCGATTGATAAATCTTCTGAAAATAAAAATTTGGAGGAATTGGTGATTGAAGCTTATGGTCCGGAGGGGGCGGCGCTGATTATTGAAGCGATTACGGATAATAAAAACCGAACGATTGCGGAAATCAAACATCTACTCTCTGAACACAATGCAAAAATCGCCACCCCGGGAAGCGTCTTGTGGTCTTTTGCTCAAAACCAAAATAAGGAATGGGAAGCAAAGTTTCCCCAATCAATTTCCGAAACGGCCAAAACCCAACTCGCCGCGCTGGTGGATGCTCTACAAGAACACGATGACATTCAGCGAGTAACTACCTCCGCATGATTATTCTTGGTGTTGATCCGGGAAGTTCACGTATCGGTTACGGCGCCATTGAATATGACCGGGAACCGTCGCTGCTGCGCTATGGGACTTTAGAAATTATTTCCCGGGATCCGGCGATCCAAATCCAGGAAGCGGTTCAAGGCTTTTCCGCGTTGTTGAAAGAATTGCAACCGGCGCTGGTGGCGGTGGAAAAAATCTATTTTGCCAAAAATCGAAAAACTGGCATTGCGGTTGCCCAAACTCGTGGCGCCTTAATTGCGGAAATCCAAAAACATGGCTTACGTTTCCGAGAATACGATCCCACAACAATAAAAAAAACCGTAGCGGGTTACGGACATGCGGATAAAAAAGCCATCGCTAAAATGGTCTGTATCAGCCTGAAAATCCCATCGCTCAGCGGCCACGATGATGCCAGCGACGCTCTAGCCGTTGCCTTAACCGCTGCTTATCATCACGTCACCGACGACCTTAATTAAGGGGGATATGAACGGGGTTGACAACTAAAATAAGTGTCCTATACTCTTGGTAAATCATACCTTCTTTTTCCGGAGTCGAGAAAAAGAACATTATAAAACGATAACGATATTGTACAGAAATGCACGCGGTTATCACTCTTAATCCAACCATTGCTTTTAAGAAGAGAAAGCCAAACAGCGATGGGGATTTTGACTTCAAGGAGGATGAAAAACCAATAGAAACCGAGGAATTAGAATCACCAGACAACGACAATGAGGAAGATGATGAGTTTGGTGAAAAAAAACTGGACAAAGACTGGGGAGATGAAACCGATAGTTATTAATTCTAGTCCGTAATCGTACCCGCCCTTTCAATACAATATTGATGGGGCGGGATTTATTTTGGAGGAAAATGATACAATAAAAACAATATGTCTCGCCGTAATTCTAAAATCCCCCGCTGGCTTGCTTACGCGGGTTGGGGAAGTTTGGTGGTTGGAGTATCTGGTTTGTTTTATCTTGCGCTGCTTATCAACGACCTCCCAAAACCAGAACAATTTGAACAACGCAAAGTAAATCAATCCACAAAAATTTACGACCGAACCGGCAAGGTTTTATTATACGAAATTCATGGCGAAGAGAAACGAACTATAATCCCATTTGAAGAAATACCTGATTATGTCAAACAAGCGACGATTGCGATTGAGGATGGCAATTTTTACAATCATCCGGCCTTTGACTGGCGATCAATTCTCCGGGCTTTATTTAAAGATTTTATCAGCGGCCAATATTCCCAAGGTGGTTCCACAATCACCCAGCAATTAGCAAAAAAAGCTTTTCTTTCCGATGAAAAAACAGCAACTAGAAAAATCAAAGAATTATTTGTGGCGATTGAATTGGAAAAACGCTATACCAAAGATCAAATTTTGAATCTCTACCTTAACCAAATTCCTTATGGCGGCAATGCGTACGGCATTGAAGCGGCCAGTCAAACTTTTTTTCGAAAAAAATCCGGAGATCTGACTTTAGCCGAAGCCGCAACGCTCGTCAGCTTGCCTAACGCGCCAAGTTATTATTCGCCGTGGGGCAACCATTTAGATGAACTACTCGCTAGAAAAGATTCTGTTTTACAACAAATGTTTACGGCTGGTTATATTGATAAAGAAGAGTTGGAACGCGCGCAACGAGCGAAATTAGAATTCGCCCCTAAAGCAACGGGTATTAAGGCGCCGCATTTTGTTCTTGCAGTGCAGGAATATCTTAATAGTAAATATGGGGAGGACTTTGTTGAATCCTCTGGGCTCAATGTGATTACTACCCTAGATTGGAATTTGCAACAAATCGCGGAAAAAGCCGTACTAGAAGGAGCGGCCCGAAATACCGACCTTTATAAGGGTCATAACGCTGCCCTTGTCGCTCAGGACGCCACTAATGGCCAGATAGTAGCGCTGGTTGGTTCCAAAGATTACTTTGCTCCAGTAGAACCAAAAGACTGCGCCCCTGGAAAAAATTGCCACTTTGAAGGAAATTTTAATGTGGCCATCCAAGGATTGCGCCAACCGGGTTCGGCTATGAAGCCATTTGCTTATTACACGGCATTTTATAAGGGTTATTCCCCAGACAGTATGGTATTTGATCTTCCTACAGAATTTGCCGCAAATAATCCTAGTTGTCCGCTGCAAGTAGATTTTACCAATGAGAATGATGAGTGTTTTCACCCACACAATTTTGATGGTTATTTTCGCGGGCCAGTAAATCTTCGTAACGCTCTGGCGCAATCTATCAACATTCCAGCGGTAAAAACACTATATCTTGCGGGTATTGATGATACTTTGGAAACAGCAAAAGATTTTGGCATCACCACACTAACCGAACGAAGTCGTTACGGCCTTTCTTTGGTGTTGGGGGGCGGAGAAATTAAGCTCTTAGAGCTTGTGGGCGCGTATTCGGTATTCGCCCAAGACGGCGTCCGTCGTCAACAAACGTTTATTATTTCTATTACGAACAGCCGAGGAGAAACTTTGGAATCGTATCGGGATAATTCACAAGAAGTAGCAGATAAACAATCGGTTCGTCTAGTTAATGACGTTCTCATGGATATAAAAGCGCGATCGTCGCTCTTTGTGAATAGTTTGCCACTCACCCTTTTCCCGAACCAAGAAGTAGCATTAAAAACCGGCACAACCAACGATTACCATGATGCGTGGACGATTGGTTACACTCCGCAATTTGTAGTTGGAGTATGGGCCGGCAATAACGATAATATCGCCATGCAACAACAGGGCAGCAGCTTACTTGCTGCCTTGCCAATGTGGAGTAATTTTATGAAAGAAGCTTTAAAAGATAAACCGCTAAGCACTTTTTCTAAACCCGATCCAATCACGCCGGATAAAGCCATGCTTCGCGGAGATTATGTAGTAAAATATAAAATTGGCAATATCGTCTATCCGCATATTCATGACATCCTTTTTTACGTGAATAAAGAAACGCCATTAGAAGAACGCCCGCAAAATCCAGAAAAAGATTCCCAATTTAAAAATTGGGAGGAGCCGGTAATTCGTTGGGCAGAGCAAAATATTCCTAATTTTTACCAATCTTATAACCAGATTCTTCCCGCTGATGCTCTCGAAGAAATATTCACCACTAATCAAGAGGCGGTTATTGAAATTAAATCGCCGAAAAATGGAGATTTTATTTCCTCAAACACTTTGGTTGTTAACGCGATAATTGGTTCGGCTGATATTTATAAAAAAATACAACTTCTACTTAATAATCAGATTATCGATGAACGGCAAGGAATATTCCCCAAAAACTTCTCTTATCAATTCTCAAATTTCGTATCCCAATGGAATACTCAAAATTACCTTACTCTGCGTCTCATCAAAGAAGGTGGGGAAAGTGTGGAAAAGCGAATCATCCTCTTTCGCTAGTTCTTAATCGGCATTAAAAGATAGAAATAACTAAAATCGTTGGGTGTTCTGAGTAAAACTGGGCGGTTTTCTTGATTTACGCCTATATATATTTCTTCGCTTTCAAAGTTTTTTAATCCATCTATTAAATAGCGCCAATTAAACGCTACTTCAAATTCCTTGCCTTTAATCTTTGCTGGAACCAAATAACGATTTTCGCCGACAAATTGATTTACAGAATACACTTCCAATACTTTTTTTCCTTCTTTAGTTTTCAAGATAATATCATTGGTTTTTCCAGTGACGTTACTCACTAATTTAACCGCATTCATAAAAGATTCTTGAGAAACATCGCATTCTATGCTGAATTCCTTTGGGATAATCGCTTCGTATTCCGGATACGCGCCGTCAATAAGCCGGGAAATAATTTCTACTTCTTCGGTTTTAAATAAAATCTGGTTTGGATCAATATACACTCCCACATCACCATTATTCATTACCCGAATAACTTCTTGAATGGTTTTAATTGGAATAATTACTTGAAATCCTCTTTGGAAATTACTTTTAAAATCTTTTTCGGAAATAGTTTTTTCCGCGAGCCGAAAACTGTCCGTTCCAACCACCTTGAAATGAGTTAATTGGAAATTAAATAATACTCCGCTAATTTCTGGTCGAATTTCGGAAATTTGAACTGCGGAAACAACTTTTAAGAGTGAGGATTTTAATAATTCGGCATTAATAATTATATAATTCTTATCGTTGGTAATTTTAGGAATAATTGGAAACTCTTCTTCAGGTAGGCCTTGAATTTGGGCATTATAATTATCGGTTTGAAAATAAAGCGTATTATTTTTTACCTCCAAAGTGATTCGTTCACTGTCGCAGTTACTAACAATCCCGTATAGTATTGAAAACGGCACAGTAATCGAACCTTCTTCTATAATTTTTCCAGATACATAATGAGTAGCGGCTAATTCTAGGTTAGTAGTTACTAATCGAATCTTATTATTCAATGTTTTAATAGAAACGTTTTTTAAAATCGGAAGATTTGAACCCTCCCCTAAAGCCCTAGACACAATCCCCAACCCATTTTTTAAATTAGTATGTAATACTATTAATTTCATAATATTTATATCTAGTAGTTATTGGTAATTAAGAATCTGTTGATAAATCGGAAATCTCTAATAAAATTCAAGTATTTTTCTCCACAAGCATACTGAATAAAGTTGTGGTTAGGTGTTAAAAGATTTTTGATTAGTTGTTTATTAGTTAATTTACCAACAAAGTAATAAGAATATATCCACAGGTTATTATTCAAATAAGTTCTCATACGATTTTATCCACCATTTCTTTAATGGTAATAATTTTTTGACTCAAATTTTGGTTTTTCGCGATATCTTTGGAAAGTTTGACGTAAGAATAAATGGCGGTGGTATGATCTCTTTTCCCCAATTTTTCCCCAATAGATGGGTAGGACATATTTAACATATCACGCAGAAGAAACATAGCAATTTGGCGCGGTTCTACCATGGTTTTCTTGCGAGACCTACCCGTGAGATCGGTGATGGGGGCGTTAAAATAATCCGCTACTGCCTTAATAACGTTATTAGGGTTTATGTTTTTGATTGGTTGTTGGATGGTTTCGTTAATGAGTTCTTCCGCGGCTTTTTCAGAAATGGCAGAGTGTTTAGTGTTTTGATAAAAAAGAATTCGATTTAATATCCCATCTAATTCCCGAAAATTCCTTTGGGCTTTAGCGGCAATTAAGTTAATAATCGCGTCCGGCAGAGAGTTGTTTTTATCTTGGAGTTTAGTTTTTAATACCGCTACCCGCAATTCAAAATCGGGTTGGTTTAATTCACAGACCATCCCCCCCTCAAATCGAGAGCTTAAGCGTTCTTGTAGGGTGGGTAAGAATCGAGGGGAACGATCTGAGGAGATGATAATTTGCTTATTATTTTCATACAGCGCATTAAAAGTATGGAAAAATTCTTCTTCTGTTTTTTCTTTTCCACCAATAAATTGGATATCATCTATAATTAAAACATCCACAAAACGATATTTTTCTTTAATATCCTCCATCCGTTTATTACGAATCCCAGCTACCACTTCATTTAAAAACATTTCTGAAGGAACATATCTAACTTTAATTTTATTTTCATACACTTTTTTAATTTCATTGCCAATTCCTTGAATAAGGTGGGTTTTTCCCAATCCTACCCCACCGTAAAAAAATAACGGGTTATATTTTTTCCCCACTTCGTTTATGACTCCTTGAGCGGCGGCGTACGCCAACTCATTCGAAGAACCAACAATAAAAGAACTTAATGAATAACGGGGGTTGAGATTGGTTTCAGAATCAATCTTCAATTCCAAAAGCGGCGATTGCTCCACATATACTGGTTCTTCGGCGCGATGCAGTTTCCGTTGCCGGGATTTTAATAATTGTTCAGATTTACTCTCGATGGTGTATTCCACCTTTTTCGTGGTCTCATCAATATTTCGAAGCGCGGCCAGAATAATTTTATGATATTTATTCTCCACCCACTCTTTAGCGAAATTATTGGGCAGGCTTACAACCGCAACTCCTTCTTGTTTGTCTAAAAGCCGGCTATTTTTTAACCACGTCACAAAATTTGGCCGAGAAATTTGTAATTCAATTTCTCCAAGCGCGGTTTGCCAAAGTTGTTGTAGTTCTTCCATGTAAGGTAATTCTAGTTTTTACTAACGCCAGCGTCAAAAGCCGAAAAACTTAATAAGGTGTGGAAAATCTGTGGAAAACTCATTTTGACCGGAGTATATCTCCTAATTGTGATGAGATGGTTGATGTTTGTAAAGGCGTATGATAAGCTCAAGGCTATGTCCAGAACTTATCAGCCCAAAAAGAGAAAACGGGCACGTACTCATGGCTTTTTAAAGCGAAGCCGGACTTCCAGCGGCCGAAGAGTTTTGTCGCGCCGCCGGCAAAAGGGGCGAAATCGTCTTGCGGCGTAGTATGCTGCCAAAAAAATATCGCCTGCCCATTCAAGGGGTAGTTGGTAGAAAAAGTCGTTTTACTAAAAAAAGCGACATTTTTTTATTAAAATTTTTTAATTCTACCCTCCCCCACTGCCGTTTTGGTATAATTGTCAGCAAGCAAGTAGCCGCTAAAGCCGTAGAAAGAAATCAGATTAAACGAAGTATATTTCAAGCCTTACAAACTTATATTACGATGATTCCGTCAATGGATGTGTTGATTATTGTTAGTTCTGCCATTAAGCGTGTACCAAAGGCAGAAATTATCCTACAATTAGAACAATGTTTTAAAAATGTTTAACACCTTTCTTTATAATCCGCTTTTGAAGACCCTGATGTTTTTATATGAAAATGCCGCATTTCACGATCTGGGGATAGCAATTATTATCCTAACTTTCTTAGTTCGATTGGTGTTGTTGCCGTTATTTTATAAGAGCGCCAAGAACCAATTATTGCTGCAAAAAATTCAACCACTCCTTCAACAGATTCAGCACGATCACAAAGACAACAAAGAAAAACAAGCGCAGGCAATGATGGAGTTGTACAAAACCCATAAAGTAAATCCGTTTTCCAATTTTCTTATTTTGTTCATTCAGTTGCCGATTTTAATCGCCTTGTATAAGGTGTTTATGGGTGATTTTTCTAGTATTCACCCGGTTTTTTTGAATTTGATAAACCTCCAAGATAAGAGTATAGTAATGGTTGGTTTAGCAGCAATTGCCCAGTATTTTCAGGGGAAATTGTCCTTGCCAAAAATTCAAGAGGGAAAAGAATTGTCCGCGCCAGAACGAATGGGACGGCAGATGGTTTTTATCGGTCCGGTGCTGACGTTGGTAATATTAACCAATTTACCATCCGCGGTCGGATTGTACTGGTTGGCAACCTCTGTATTCGCGATCATTCAACAAATCTATATCAATAAAACCGTAAAAATTTGATTCTATGGCGGATTTTAAAGAAACAATTCAACAAATAGTTACTACCGGCCTGAAAGATGTTTCGGTGGATGTGGATATTGAGGGCCGCCGGATTACTATTTTTGATTCCCATATGGAATCCAAAGAGGCCTTGCCGAAATTAATTTCGGAACTGGAAATTGTTTTGAATTTGGTGGCCAAACGTCACAGTTTGAATACTTTTATTGTGGATATCAATAATTATCGCCGAGAGCGGGAACATTTAATTACGGAACTGGCCAAGGCCGCCGCCCGGAAAGTATTGGTCCAAAAAAAGGAAGTAGCTTTGCCGGCGATGAACGGCTATGAACGGCGTCTGGTGCATATGGAACTCGCTTCCCGGCCAGACGTGAAAACGGAAAGCGTCGGAGAAGGAAAAGAGCGATGCGTAATTATCAAGCCATTATAAAAACATCCGCCAACTGGCGGATGTTTTTATTTTAACTTTAAAGTATACAATTTATTATCGTAGCGGTTGATAAAAAGCAGTTGATTGTCTGACGTAAGTTTGGGATGGCTTACATCAATTGGAAATCCAGGATTTTCCAAAAGTAAAGAATTAGTTCCATTAGTTAAATCAATTAAATAAAGATTGTCGTCAAAATACACATTGCGCTGGTAATAGTCATCTAATAAAGTAAGGCCTTCTCGGATAATTTTTGGAACGCCGCAATAAATTTGGTTGTTAGTTAATTCGCATTTTTCCGGAAGAGTCAGAATATTCAAATCAATTTGAGTGCCAGTCTTGTGGAAAAGGCTTAAAACCGAACCCTGCGCAGAACTGCGAAGTTTTAAGGCAAGTTCTTTATCATTAGACCAAGTCAACACCGCACCGGTTTCATTCAAAAACGGAGTGATAGACTTTGTTTTGAGATTTAATGACCAAATACGAGTGGTGAGTAAGGCGCTTGGGTAAGAATTAATCAGGATTTGATTTGGCTCAACCCATTTCAGCTGCGCGTCCGGCTGAAAAATAGAAATTATCGTTCGAGTGGTTTGTTTTTTCGGTTCCAGAATTTTTAAAGCATTGCCTTCCAAGTATGCGATTTCCAAAGAATTTGGTGACCAGGCGGCAGCGCGAGTCGCGCTGGGA
>Ga0209542_10003256_pt1 | contig 34956 bp, 31 predicted proteins | sample RifCSPhighO2_01_FD_184028 | JGI IMG/M metagenome (GOLD analysis project Ga0209542, IMG submission 184028) | Soil microbial communities from Rifle, Colorado - Rifle CSP2_plank highO2_0.1 (SPAdes) (version 2) | ecosystem: Environmental > Terrestrial > Deep subsurface > Rock core/Sediment ...
GTGATCACGGCGCGATACTGAAAAGCAAGATAGACCGAGAAGACGACCGCGCCGAGGCCTATGAGAAGAGTCTGTGACTGAAGCAATGAACCAAGGGAGAAGCGACGGGCGCGTCTAATCTGGGGAGAGTTGCTCGGCGTGATGGCGTGGTAATCGCGGCGGAGAAGGGCGACCCATTCGTTTGGATCTTTGCCGAGGGAAATGGCCAGGTTTCTGACAAAGCCTTTGGTAAAGGTGGCCGAAGGTAAGCTCTTGAAATCATTTTCTTCGATCGCTTCGATGTGGCGGGTGTCAATTTTGGTGATGCCGGAAAGCTCTCCTGTGGTGAGACCCCTATCCTTACGGGCAGTTCTTAAAATTTCCCCGATGGTTTTCATAGCGAGACTTATTCTATCCCAGAGCTGACGTTATTGCCGCCGCTGAAAAATTCATCGGCATTTTTTATCAACAATTCGCGAGGCTTGGCCCCATCGCCGGCAGAGACAATGCCGTGCTGTTCGAGCTGGTCGAGAATACGGGCGGCGCGGGCGTAGCCGATGGACAGTCGGCGCTGTAGCAATGAGGCGGAGGCCCTGCCGGACTCGGTACAGAAGCGGGTCGCTTGTTCAAAGAGCTCATCGACATCGCCCAAGTCTGTTCCGTTGGCGGTCATGGTGCCCTTTTTGCCGTTGGTCGGTTTGGTAACGGCATCGTTGTATTGAGGGTCACCACTTTGGCGAAGAAGGTTGATCAGATCGGTTATTTCTTTATCTTTGACAAAAGCTCCCTGGATACGCTTGGGTTTGGCTACGTCAGGCGGAATATAGAGCATATCGCCGCGGCCAAGAAGTTTTTCTGCCCCCGGACCATCAATAATAACTTTGGAGTCGATCATGGAGGTAACGTTGAAGGCAATGCGGCAGGGGATGTTGGCTTTGATCAGACCGGTGATGACGTCGACGGAAGGACGCTGGGTGGCGAGAACCAAATGAATACCGGTGGCACGGGCCATTTGCGCCAAGCGGGTGACGGCATTCTCCACCTGGTTTCGGGCTAGGAGCATGATGTCCGCCAGCTCATCAATGATGATGACGATGTAGTGCATCGCCTGGAAACCGGAGAGTTCGTTGTAGCTGCCGATGTTTCTGACGCCGACCTCTTGGAAAAGTTTGTAGCGGCTTTCCATTTCCGCAAGAGCCCATTCTAGGGCAAAGACCACTTTTTCCGGATCGACGATGACCGGGGTGATCAGGTGAGGGATGCCGTTGTAGCCGGTAAGTTCGACGCGTTTTGGATCGACCATAATAAACTTGACCTCATCGGGAGAAGCACGGAAAAGGATCGAGGCGATGAAGGCGTTGACGAGAACGGATTTTCCGGAACCGGTGGCTCCGGCGATCAAGACGTGAGGCATCTTGGAAAGGTCGGCAATGGCCGGATTGCCGGAAACGTCGAGGCCCAGGGCAACGGCCGTCTTACTTGGATTTTTCATCATCACTTCGGAGGTCAACATCTGTTTTAGAGAAACAAACTCCAGACTGCGGTTTGGAATCTCGATGCCGACCAAGGAGCGGCCCGGAATGGGCGCCTCGATACGGATCTGTCCCTGGGGGGCGGCGAGGGCGAGAGCCAGGTCGGATTGTAAGGCGCTGATCTTACTAAGTTTCGTCCCGAGGGCGACTTCGATGGCGTACTGCGTGACTGCCGGACCACAATTGACTTCGACAACTTTGGCTTCAATACCAAAGGAGTCCAGTGTCTTTTCGATGGTGGCGGCATTGGTGTTCAGATCGCCCCGATCTGCCTTGCTCTGTTTTTCATCAGAAAGAAGAGCCAGTGGCGGGAGTTGCCAGATAGAGAGATCTGATTGGCGATGGGTTTGGTCGGCCGCTTTTGGCCCTTTGAGGTCGTTGACGACCATCTCGACCTTCTTGCCTCCTTTGGCGGCGGCAATGGCTACATCGGGAGTGCTGTCCTGAGTCAGACCCTTGACCTTCATTTGCTTATTGCCAAGTGAGGCTCCCCTTTGCGCCACGCTACTGATTCTCCCGCCCGATTTCCGGAGCAGTTTACCCAGATTTTCGAACACGACTGAGATATCTTCAAACGAGGTTTCGAAAAGGATAAGCAGGCCGATGACAATGCCGACCAGATAAAAAAGGAGTGCCCCGGGGTTCGTGATCAGCGAAGCCACCGACTGAAAAAGCTGTGAGCCGACGGCCCCGGCTTGACTAATGCCGGTCGTGGAAAGGAGGGTGATCAGACTACCCAAGAAAACATGGGGGCTGGCAATGCCCCATTTGACCTTGGTCAGGAGAAAACCGCCGGACACAAAGACAAAAGGTAGAAAGATAAATGGCCAGCCAAGCAGATGGCTGCCAATGGTATAGATCTTATCCAGAATGACCCCCTGACGGGAAAAAGAGACAGAAATCAGAGCACCGATGCCAATAATGACCACAGCAAGAATCGAGTTTGCGGTTTCTGACTTCAGTGATAGGGCGAACGGCTTAGAACGACGTCCTTTTTTCCGGGCCATACGTACCTAGTATAAACCAGAAGCCCACGAATCTGTTAGAAATTTGTTGGAACTAACTTTATTGTTTCCTCTATATATAGTTTCGGGAAGTATTTGTCGTATGTTGCTTTGTTAGTAATGAGGGTATTGGTGGAATGAATCATTCTTTTGATATTCTTTTCGCGCAAATTCTTCAGCCTCCTGAATAATGTCCATGGTGGGATTGTATCAAGATTTAGGTTTAAACCTCGATGACGATGGCTGTGAACTTACTCTAACAAACGGGCTTGAGAAACAGAGGGCAAGACCTTTCGCCTTCTCTTTTTCACCTTCTTGATATCCTCCTGTGGAGGCAAACTTTCGGGGACGATGCCTCGGTCCAAGAGTGCATTTCTGGTGGCGATGCTATTGTCTACCACCTCCCTTTCCATCAGGCTCTTTCCTTGAATGTTCTTACCGACAATGTTGTGGGTGGTCATAGCTAAGGCAAGGTCTTTTGCTTTCAGTTCGACATGGCTATCGAAGTCAGCCAGAGCTCTTTTCTTGGGAATGCTGCGAATCTGCTTCAAATCATTTGTTTTTAGACCACCATATAATCCTTGGATATGCTTATCCTTAAATGTCGCGAACTCAACAGGCAAACGTATCCCCCTCTTGTAAACCACTCTTTCAATCTTTTCCTCGGTTTCCTTCAGTTTTTCTCGCGCCTCCAACCGAGCTGTTTCCACTAACGCCAAGTCCCCAACTTCCTGTCGTCTGGTCTGCACGGCAAAGTATGCCTGGGCGGCGGCGATTGGTTCTTTGGTTGCATCGCCATTTTGAGCAACTATATAACAGGCGTACCGACTTAGATAATAATCGTCTACAAGCCGCTTGGCTCCCCGGCCAATTACTATCATTTTCGTCGTCTCCCGAAAATGTTCTTTTGGCTTTATATCAAGGAGGTTGCTGGCCACCATAGCTTTTTTGATTACTTCAGAAAAGCTTTCCCACCTCTGGTAGCCAAGCAGGCCCATAAGTTCCCTTGCCGACCAAAATTCCATTTCATCTTGGGTGTATTTAATCTGCTCTAAATTTCTTTGTAAAAATACCAGATCTTTATCCATTAACCATAATCGTAATCCCTGGCGATATCATTTGCAAGACGGCGAAATTGATGACAGTGCGATGGCTTTTAGACCTCGATGACGACGGCGATGATCATCGGCCGGCGTTGGGTCTCCTGATAGAGGTAACGCTCAAGCGTGTCCTCGATCTTTCGCCTGAGGAAATTCCAGTCGGTCACCTGACGACCCTTCAAATCTTTGAGGCAATTAACCACTTGTTTCTGGGTCTGCTTGATCAGGTCACCCTGTTCTTTCTGGTAGACGAAACCACGGGAGACGATTTCGACTTCTCCGGCTACTTCGGCGGTTTCTGAATTGATTGGCACGACTGCCATCAGGATACCGTCGGCGGCGAGAACTTTCCGGTCGCGGAGAACGACATTGCCAACATCGCCAATACCGAGCCCGTCAACATAAACGTTCTTGGTCTCAACCCGGCCAACCACCTTGATCTTGTGATTTTCGATCCCAATTACTTGGCCGTTTTCGGGAAGGAGAACCTGGTCGCGGGTGTAGCCCATTTCATGGGCGAGGTCGCGGTAGGTATACATATGACGAATGTTGCCACCGATGGGAATAATGTTCTTTGGCTTGAGCAGACGCGCCAGAAGAGCCAGGTCCCCCCGATGACCATGACCTGAGACGTGGAGGCCCGGAGTAGTGGCCGAGTAGCTGACGCGGATGTCTTGCCTGTAGAGGGTATCGAGCAAGCCATGGACGTCTGATTCGGTCCCCGGGATGGCGTCGGCACTAATGACGACGTGGTCACCTGCCTTCAATTTGAGAAGCTGATGCTCCCCGGCGGCCAGTCGCTGCATAGCGCTACCTTCCTGTCCTTGAGAGCCGGCGATAATGATGGCCACCTGGTTTGGTTTGTAACGATTGATCTGTTTGATATCGATAAAGACGTCTTTGGGAATCTTGATATAACCGCACTTCATCGCCGCCTCAACGTTTTGATTGATCGAACGACCGGCAAGGGCGACCTTGCGGTTGTAGCGGGCGGCTGCCTGAATGGCCATATCGATACGGGAGATCGACGAGGTGATGGTGGTAAAGATGAATTTACCGATGGTGGTTCTGGCGGCAGTGTCGATCGCCGTTAACAAGGTTCGTTCTGACGGGGTAAAACCGGCGACCTCGACGCGAACACAGTCGGTCAGCATCAAGTCGACTCCCATGGAGCCGACCCGGGCGATTGAAGTAAAATCGGCGGGGCGATTATCGATCGGGGTGAGGTCAAATTTATAATCGGCGCCATGATAGACGGTTGCTCCGGGGGTTTTGATATAGAGATGTTTGCAGTTCGGAATCGAGTGGGTAACGTGGATCAATTCGATGTCGAAAGGCCCAAGCTTGAGATGATTCTCGACAGCTTGCATCTTATTTGTAAGACCGTATTCGCGGACTTTTTCTTCGGCTAGGGCGATTGTCAAGGTCGAGCCAAAGACGGGAACGCCCGGAAGGCGAGGCAGAATGTAGGGCAAACCACCGATGTGGTCCATGTGACCGTGGGTGAGGACAATGCCGTGGAGCTTCTTATTGGATTTCTCCAGATAACTGATATCAGGAATGATGAGATCGACGCCAAGGGCGGAGTTATTGGGAAAACCAATACCACAGTCGACGACAATTTGATCATTGCCATATTCATAGACGTACATATTTTTGGTGACGTCTCCAATCCCGCCTAGCGGGATGAGTTTAAGTGTATTCATATTCTTTATTTTTTATAATTTCAGGTTTCACCTCGGAGGAGTCCCTTCGGGCCACCGTCCGAGGAAAAACCTCTACCACTTGGGTAAGAATTGTTTGATGTTGTCCGGTGTCAAATGGACGGTTCTCGCCTGCCCCTCAACAACAAGGCGGGCGACTTTACTGGTAATACCGCTGATGGTGCGGTTCAGAGTGCGGATTCCGGCGTCGTATCCAAAAGGGCGGACGATCACCGGCCAAAGGTTCGGGTCGATCGAAAGAGTTCCCGGTTCGAGCCCGGCGTCGGCAGCCGCTTTGGGGAGCAGATAACTCTCGGCGATCTTGATCTTTTCGGCGTCGGTGTAGCTTGGCATTTGGATGGGTTCAAGACGGTCTACCACGGCAGTGGCGATATTGCTGGTATTGTTTCCGGTGGCGATGAAGAGAACTTCGGAAAGGTCAACCGGGTAGTCGATAAAGTGATCAACGAAACGATTATTCTGGTTCGGGTCGAGAAGCTCGACCAAAACGCCCATGATGTCCGCCCGTGCCTCCTCGGTGACACGGTCAATTTCATCAAGAAGGATGATCGGATTCTTCATCTGAACCTGACGCAGAGCTTGGATGATCTGACCCGGTTCGGATTCTAGGTGCAGGCGACTTTGACCGCGCAGATCACGGGCGCTACCCATGCCGCCGAAGGGAATGCGGGCGATGGGACGGCCCAAGGCTTCGGAGAGAGCATAGGCAAAGGAGGTCTTGCCGGTGCCGACGAGTCCAACAAGAAAGATAATCGGCGCACGGGCGACACCCAGACCTTTTCCCAGGCGTAGTTTCAGAACGGCCATATATTCAAGAATTCTTTCCTTGACGATGTCCATTCCATAGTGATTTTTGTCCAAAGTGGATTTGATAAGGGCGAGATCAATGGCGCGGTCAACCCGCTTGTCCCATGGAAGTGAGGTGATCCAATCGATGTAATGATTGGTTTTTTCAAATTCCTCTGAGTAAAACCCCTGGTAAAACATCCGGGACAGCCGGTCAACCATCCCCCTTGCTTTGTCAGCCAGTTCCGGGGGGAGATTTACGCTTTGAAGTCTCTGATAGAGAACCTCGAGGTCCTTTTTGACTAAATCCTGGGCAGCGTCCATATATCTTTAAGTATAGCCACTTTTGTTAGCGGGAGTCACGGAAGCGCTTGAAGGGAGCTCCTTCGCCGGATCGTCCGCCACCCCCCGTGGGACGACGGTCGCCGCCATAACCACCACGGCTTTCTCTCTGGGGACGGCCGCCGGATGGGGTCTCGCCCTCGAGAAGCATGGTCAGGTTAATTCTCCCTTGTGAATCGACTTCATAACACTTGACTTGTACGGAGTCTCCAACATGAACCAGATCATTGGCATCGGCAACGTACTCCCGGCTCATCCGGCTAACGTGGACCAATCCGTCTTTGCCGGGAAGGATCTCAACGAAAGCGCCGTAAGGCTCGACCCGGGTAACCGTGCCGGTGTAGATCTTTCCGATCTCGGCAGTCGCCATCATGCCGTCAATGTAAGCCCTGGCCTGTTTGACTTTGGCTTCGTCTATACCGGTGATGGTAACCTGGCCGTCCTCTTCGACGTTGATCTCAACGTCATGGTCGGACTGGATCTGACGGATCATCTTGCCGCCCGGCCCGATCAGCTCGCCGATCTTGTCTGGCGGGATCTTGACGGAGGCAACTTTGGGTGCGTACTGACTGACTGACTCTCTTGGCTTGTCAATGACGGCGGTCATTTTGTCGAGAATAAAGAGACGGCCCACCTTTGCCTGAGCCAAGGCGTCTTTGAGAATCTCGGCCGTGACACCCGGAACTTTGACGTCCATTTGGATGGCGGTAACGCCATCACGGGTACCGGCAACCTTGAAGTCCATATCGCCGAGGTGATCTTCGATACCGGCGATATCACTTAGAGTGACGTAGTTCATCTTTTCATCAGTAATGAGACCCATGGCGATACCGGCAACCGGTTTCTTGAGGGGAACACCGGCGTCCATCAGGGCGAGGGTCGAACCACAGACAGAGGCCTGGGAAGTCGAACCGTTTCCGGACATGATCTCGGTGACAACACGAATGGTGTAGGGAAATTCTTCCTGGCTCGGGATCATGGGGAGAAGAGCCCGTTCCGCGAGAGCACCGTGACCGGTTTCGCGGCGGTTGGGGGCGCCAACACGTCCTGGCTCGCCGGTGGCAAAGCCGGGCATGTTGTAATGGTGCATATAACGTTTTCTTTCTTCGCCCTTCATGCCTTCTATCAGTTGTTCACTCGCGGGCGAGCCGAGAGTGACAATAGAAAGGGCGTGGGTCAGACCGCGCTGGAAGTAACCGGTGCCGTGGGTCCTCGGGATGATTCCAACTTGGACGGTGATCTGACGGATCTCATCGGTCTTCCTGCCGTCAAAACGTTCCTTTTTTCCAAGAACCTGTTTCCGGACGTGCTCCTTGACGGCTTTGTCGATGATCCGGATCAGTTCGATGCGGTTTATCTCGGGGCGGTCAGCCATAAGAGCGTCGGCGATGGGGTCGAGTCTCAAACCTTCTCCACCCGAAGTCTTGCTTTCGGCAAGGAGAGCGGCAACATCGACGTCTTTCTTGACCAGCTTAACCCAATCGGGATTGAAGACCTCTGGAGCAACGACCTTTTTGGTCTTGCCATTGGCGGCGAGCTCCTTGATGGCAGTAATAACAATTTCGATATTCTTTTGACCGAACTTGAGGCCCTCGAGAACTTCGTCCTCGGAGACTTCGTTGGCGCCGGCTTCGACCATGGCGATAGAGCCGGTTCCGCCGGAAACGACCAAGTCCAAACGACTGACGGCTTTTTGTTCATTGGTCGGGTTGACCAGATACTTACCATCGGTGGTAAAACCGACGCGGACAGCACCGATGGGGCCCGCCCAGGGAATATCGGAAATAGACAAAGCGGCGGAAGCGCCGATAATGCCTAGGATCTCCGGTTCATTGACGCCGTCAATCGAGAGCGGAGAAATGACCAGCTGGACCTCTTCATAAAAATTAGCCGGGAACAGAGGCCGAATGGAACGGTCGATCAAACGGGAGGTAAGAATTTCGTTGTCAGAAGGTCTGCCTTCGCGTTTGACGTAACGGCTGCCGGAGATGACACCGCCGGCATAATATTTCTCGCGGTACTCAACCTGGAGGGGAAAATAATCGAGGCCTTCTTTCAGTCCGCCACAAACGACGGCGGCCAAGACCATGGTATCACCACAACGGACGGTGACAGCACCGGCGGCTTGAGCCCCAAAAAGACCGGTCTCTATAATAATTTTTTTACCATCTAAATCGATGGTGGTGGATTTGGTTTTCATGAAATCCCTTTTCTATCGGGAAACGAGCGGCTCAAGAAGAAGGGTAAAGCTCCGCCAGCTGGCGGACTGAGCCTTAACTTCCCTCTCGAAGCCGGGTAACTTCGATTCCGAATTAACTTTTAACTGATACGCCAATCCCCAATTGCTTGGCAAGACCTTCATAATCTTTCGGGTTGGTCTTACCTAAGTAATTTAAGAGGCGGCGGCGTTTGCTGATGATCTTTAGCAGACCACGACGGGAGTGATTATCTTTCTTGTGTTCCTTCAGGTGCTTGGTCAGATCTTCGATCTGGGCGGAGAGGAGAGCAATCTGAACCTTGGGGGAGCCGGTGTCCCTTGGGGTGGCGGCAAATTTGCCAATAATCTGTTGCTTTTTTTCGTTGGTTAACGCCATAACGGGGATATTGTATCAAAAGCTTCCTCAAAAAGCCAGGTTAGGACTGGAAATTTGATTGGCCGCTTCGCATCACCTTGGGTCTTTTGTTCCAGTCCGCGGGAACACGGTTGACTCTACCGGGGCCTCCGGGAAAAGGCGTGGGTGGGGGTAGCTCGTCGTCATCGAAGGTCGGCGGGGTCATATCAGGACCCATGAAAGGCCTCAGGCCAGAAGGCGGAAAAGCGCCGAAACGAGAAGAGCCGGCAAAGGGTGAGCGGCCGAGGTTACCACCATGGCGCATCAGAAAGGCGATGACCTCGAAGGTGTCAGCGGTGACTTTGGGAGAATTAAATTGATTGGTACTGGTGCTGATGGTAGTCAGGAGATTGCTGGCGGCGTCGGCGGTTGGATTGATATCCCAGGCCTTGAGCAGGTAACCGACCATTTCGGCGTTGCTACTCGCGGCATTGTTGTGAAATGCCATGGTGGTCATATTGCTGCCTTTGGCGGTCAGATTGAGGGAGACGATCTTGGCGCCATCGAGAAATGATTTTTCGTCGGCGTAGATCTTGCCCAGCTCCTCGAGCGAGTTGACACCCAGAATAAAAACGAGGTCGGCGGAAGCGCCGGAGTAGCTGTAGTTAATGGTGCTGGTATCGGGGGCACTGCAGCCTGGCTGAGGCTGGATCAGGAGCATGAACTTGCCGTTTTCGTCGACGTCGTAGTCGACTTTCTTGAGATTTTCCTCTTTGAAGTCAAAGGAGATGACCAGGTTTTGGTTGCCGATGCTGTTTTTGATCTTATCGACGCCAAAGAGATCGGCATTCTCGACCCGAATCTGGCTACCGGAGCCGATCTGGACCTGTTTGCCGGCATCCGAAAGGGAGAGGTAAAGTCCAAGTCCGGCGGCAACGAGGTCGGTACTAGGGTCCGGAGGAAGCAGAATAGCCACGGATTTGGCGGCAGTGAGTTCCTCTTTGGTTTTTGAGACTAGGTTTTGGTCAAACATACTATGGGTTATTGGATATTATAGCGTCTCCTATCTTATAGTCAAGATTTGGCTCAAGGATGATACCACACTCCTGATCTTTTTTGGCTTCTTTGGCGGTCTCCTTGCCGATCCTGAGGGAGACGATCTTGCTCTCACCAATAAAGTCGCCCAGCCTGATCTTGCCTGCGGTAACGAGGCAACCGTAGACAATCTGGTTGTTGAAGGGGAAGGTTTTAAGCACCTTGGCTTCGCCGACGATCTTGAGCGCTTCAGCTTTGCCGGCACGCTGCCCGAGTTCTTTGATGAAGTCAAAGAGTTCATAGATGATGCCGAAGGAGACGACTTCGACCTTTTCGATCTGCCCGAGCTTGGCGACGGTCCCGCCCGCCTTGACATTGAAGCAGACGATAGTGGCGTGGTCACTGACGGCCAGGGCAATGTCAGATTCGCTGACAGCTCCGACCGATGAGCTAACGACGTTAACCGTATCGGGGAGTGAGCCCAAAATCGCTTCGAGAGAACCGGCAACATCCGTCTTGATGATCACGTTTGGTTTGACTGGTTCGCTTTCGATGGAGGTGCTGACCGATTTGCCCAAAATCGCGCCGCGGGCAATAGCTTCGCCGGGAAGAATGGTAATAATGTCACCAACCTGGGGCACTTCGACGAAGCCCAGGACGGCAACGGGGGTAGCCGGGGTGGCCAAGTTGGTGGACTGCCCGGAGGCAAGGGTGAGGGAGCGGATCTTGCCGACCTTTTTGGCGCCAAAATAGAGATCATCTTTGGGGCTTAGTTTCCCCGACTTGATGAGGAGAGTGGCGAGGGGGCCTTTGCCGGAACTAAGTTGGCTCTCGATGACGACGGCGGAAGTAGGTTCACCGCTGGTGTCTTTCATTTCCTCCAACTCGGCCAAAAGAAGGACGGTCTCAAGGAGCTTATCAATACCTTGGCCTGTTTTGGCCGAAATCTCTACAACGGGGACGTTACCGCCATAACCCTCAACATATTGTCCGAGTTCGGCAAGATCCGCCTTCACTTTGGTGACGTTGGCCTGTGGGAGATCGACTTTGTTGATAGCGACGACGTAGGGAATACCGGCGACCTTGATATGTTCGATGGATTCTTTGGTTTGGGGCATGACGCCGTCATCGGCGGCAACGATCAGAATGGCGATGTCAGCGACACGACCACCGCGCTCACGCATGGCAGAAAAAGCGGCGTGGCCGGGGGTATCAATAAAAGTTATAATTTGCCCCTCGTGATTGATCTGGTAGGCCCCAATCGCCTGAGTGATGCCACCCAATTCACGGGCGGCTACGTTTGCTTTTCGAATTCGATCAAGAAGCGAGGTTTTGCCATGATCGACGTGACCCAAGACGGTGATGACTGGTGGCCTGCCTAGTGTTGCCATAGTAGTGAAGCATATTATTAAGCGCTCGGGGTCGAGGTGGGCTGATACGCGGTGAGTTTTGCCTTGATAGATTCAAGAGAAGAAGTGTCGATGCCTTCGAGTTTTTCAACTTTTTCCATATTATGAACGAGGTCTTCGATGCGGGTAAGACTGTTCCCGACCAGAATGTCGCGCACCGGCCCCGCCAGCCCGAGAGTATCGATTTCATACTCCTCATTGCCGGTGACGACAATGCCGGGATCAGACTTGTCTGAGACGACCTTGATCCTGACCCCAACCAGTTTGGCAGCCAACTTGACATTCGTGCCGCCGCGGCCAATGGCAAGGGAAAGTTGATCGTCGGGAACAGTCACGGTGACCTCTGAATTATCTTTGGAAAACTCAAGTTTGATGGCCTCTGCGGGAGCGAGGGCGGATTTGAGGAACTTATCTTTATCGTCACTGTATTGGATGATGTCAATTTTTTCACCGTTGAGCTCATTGATAACGGCCTGGACGCGGACTCCCTTTTGACCAACACAGGAGCCGACCGGATCGACGCCTTCCTGATTGCTGGCGACAGAAATCTTCGTCCGGTTACCCGCTTCACGGGCAATGACCTTGACGACGACGGTGCCGGCACCAACCTCGGGGACTTCACGAGCGAAGAGAGCAGTGACCAAGCGAGGATCGGTACGACTAACGATAATTTGCTGACCCTTGAAGGAGTCGCGAATATCCAAAAGCAGGACGCTGATACGGGAATTCAGACGGTAGTATTCATTTCTGACTTGCTCCTCAGGAGGCATGACGCCCTGACCGCGGCCAATATCGACAATGACGTTCTTACCATCCATCCTTTGAACCATGCCGGTAGTGACCTCACCGAGACGACCCTGATACTCGGCGATGATGCCGGTTTTCTCGGCCTCGCGAACCTGCTGGAGAATTACCTGTTTGGCAGTTTGGGCGGCGATGCGGCCAAAGCCGGGGGGGGTAATGTCAACATAATCTTTGGCGGAAGCATCGGCTTTGCCTGATTTTAGTTTGAATTCGCCGGTTTCGGGATCGAGGTCGACGGTGATCATCTCGCCTTTTTCTTCGATTTTCTTGGCTTCAGCTTCGAAATCTTTGTTGAAAGAGGCAACAAGCGCTGATTTGACGGCATCGAGAATGACTTCGACGGGAATATTTCGTTCGCTGGCGATTTGGTTTAGGGCGGCGGCAAATTCGGTTCGGGCAATAAGATTTTGGGTGTTGTTCATGTTATTTATATTTGATAAAGAAAAAGGCGGTATCATGACCGCCCTAATTCATTCACTTAACCGAGTGTGATTATATCATAAGCTGGGGTGGGGGCGGGGCCAGGAATTTGACGCCGCGGGCGGCGAGAAAACGAAAGGTATAGAGGATCAAAAGGACGACGACGTAGGGAATCAGGCCGAAATAACCTTTTCGTAAGCCCGCATGAATCATGACAAAAACGTAGAGAGGGTGGATAAGTTTGTGAAGCAAAAACCAGTTTCTTTTGAGGAGATGGGTGGAGAAATCATTGCTGGTTAGGAAAAGGATTGTCATGAGAACAAGGGCCCAAAAACCCCAGAATTGGAAACCTTTCGGGCCGGAAGCAAGTCCAAATTGAAGGATGGTGAACAGAGAAGTACCGGGGAAAAGCTGGGAAGCAACGTGGCCGAAAGCGGCAAAAGCGCTGGCCTGACCGGTTTCCCGCCGAACGGCAAGGAGAACCTTCCCGATATTTATCGTTGGAAAGAGTTGGGCAGCCGGTTTGGTGAAGATGACGAGGGTGAGGAGGTAGAGACTCAGACGTCCAAGAGTGGGGGTGCGGTGAAGAAGGGCGAGGACGATGGAGAGAACGAGACTGCCCCAAAAGATGGTTAATTTTATGGCTTTAAGCGGCATCGAGTTCTTTGAGTAGTTCTTTTTGTTCCCGGCTTAGTTTGGTCGGTACTTTTATGATAAACCGAATGTAAAGGTCGCCGCGACGGGTAGAGTTCAGATGGTGAATGCCTTTACCGGTGAGACGGATCAGGTCATTTGGTTGGGTTCCGGCTTTGATCTTCAACTTCAAATCGCCGTCGAGGGTCGGCACAACGGCATCGCCACCGAGGGCGGCATTCGAAAAAGAAATTTCATGGTCGACGATGACATCAACCCCCTCGCGTTTGAAAAGTTTGTGCGGACTGACCGAGACGGTGACGTCGAAGTCCTGATAACGGATTCGGGTGCCTTCGCCGGCGCCGGCGGGAATCTTGAGCGAGTATTGCTTCCCCTGATGAACAATATTTTTGGTGATGCCGTTGACGGCATCGAGAAAATCGATCTTCAGCTGATACTGGGTTTTTCGAGGTGCCTGACGGGAGGGTGAGGCCCCGCCGAAAAAACTTTCAAAGATGTCGAAGGGGTCCGAGGCGCCGCCAAAAATATCCTCAAAGCCGCCGCCGCTCCGGTTGGTGTAGGTGTAGCTGAAGGGTCCCTGGCCACCAAACGGGTTCCAACCTTGGCCCCCTGCCGGACCGCCGGAGACGCCGGCATGACCAAACTCGTCATACTTTTTCCTCTTTTGCTCATTTCCCAGAACTTCATAAGCGGCGTTGATCTCTTTGAATTTCTCGGTAGTGCCGGCCTCTTTGTTCCGGTCGGGGTGATACTGGAGTGCCATCTTCCGGTAGGCCGACTTTATCTCAGCCTCAGATGCTCCCTTCGCGACTCCCAAAACTTCGTAGTAATCTCTCGACGTGGCCATAGTTTTCCAATTCTATCAAACTTTAGGCTCGAGTGCTAAGATAGGATTCTGGTACCCACATTATCCCCGAAGGAGGCCGACGTGAATAAGAATAGTTGGGAAAGAGAAGGGAAGGTGGCGCTTCTAGCGGTGCTTATCTTCCACCTGATTCCTCTACCGCATCCGTTGGACATCATCAAGTGGGGGGCAATCAGCGCATTCCTCGGCGCGGGCAGTGTCGCGTTTGCCCGAAGCGGGCGCTGGAAATGGTTCGCCCTGAGCTTGGCGATACTGATGGGACAGCTGCTGTACATGGGGTTCGCCTCAATACGGTAGCCAAGGGCTCCGCAACTGCGGGGCCCTTTTCATGATTGGAGTAAAATACGGCCATGGCTGAAAAATACGCCCCACTCCTACCGGAAGTGTTACCTGAAAACAAGATCTGTTGCGGCCGAAGTTGCGCAAACTGTGTTTATTTTCCCCGTCATGAAGAAGGCAATAAGAAGGTCGATTGGAATTTTCTGGCATTTGCCTCTTTGGTCAAGGATGCCACATACGAGCTCTATCAACAGACGCTTTATGGAGAACCGGGGGAACTGGGGAGACTCTATCTGACCTTTGGCCTTGATGAGGAGGGGGCGTTGGCGGGAGTACCTGGTTGCCTGCCGCAAGTTTGAGGTCAAACCGATAGAGGCTCCAAGGGGCTTCGGTTTTAATTATTCAACACCGTGCCTTCCTCAGCCGTACCCTTGTCATCTTTTCTAATGATTTTCTCGGCATGGCTGCGGCGGAGGGCGTAGTTAAAACTTGTGGCAAACAGACAGATGATGGTTTCCAGGAAAAGACGGGCTACGATTTAAAAGGCAGCGACGGCGGTTTTTATCATTGCTTTTATTGGGGCTTATATCCGGTTGGAATTAAGGCTGTATTTGTGATTTCGGCAAAAAAGACGCGTCGGTCTTGCAGGGATCTCAAATAGCATTGACGAAACAACTGCTTTTTGTCTTCGTCGGGAGAGAGATAGGCAAGAATACGTAGAACCCGCCGGTTGGCGGCGACCTCGTCAAGGTCGGTTTCATAGTCATCTTTTATTTGGATCCCTCTCACCTTTAACATTTCGACATATCGCTTCGACCAGGCGTGTGATCTCATAATCGTCCCCGCGATTAGCATAGTGTGGGCATGGTTCAGCTCCTCGGCGATCGACCAAACGACGGATTCAAATGGCGTTAGTTGGCATGAGTAACTTTCGTCGTCGGGTTTGGGATCATAGAGGCCGAGCAGATCCATTTTGGCTCTTTCCTCTTCCAGATTAGCCTTGAATCGCGCGATTACCTCAAGAGCAACCTCATGCGAGCGGTTCAGTATCACGACCATTTTGGTGTAAACGCCATCCGGGTGGTATGGAATACACACCGCGCTGTAGGTTGTGTCAACGTCCGGTAATTTGTAATGGTCACCAAAAGTGATGGTGATCTTTTTGGCCTGCTCCTGGGTGATGCCAATAAAGGTGGCAATTCCGACTGTCAGTTCGACCAGATCTGCTTTGGTCAGTCCGGCCCACTCGGCAGATCCCCGCCATTTGAAATGAATGTTCTTCTTGAGAACTTTGGCAGTTTTTTCGACACAACCAAAATCGGTTATAGGAAGTCTGGCGATGGAGTTTTCGACTCTGGCTGACATGGCCGGATTATATCAAACTATATTAGTTGCTAAATCTACTTATGATGACTATCTGGAATTTCGGAGGGAAATGGCGGGCGGCTAAGGGTCTTCGAGGGTGCAGTATTTGAAATCGGGGCAACCCAAGCAGATCCGGTCGGGGCGGTTGTGAACCGGAATAACTTCCGCGCCGGCAAGAATCGAAAGAACGAGAAATTCGTTGGCGTCGCGAATTCCCCTGGGCACATAGGCAGGTATCGCATCCGGTTGTCCGGCCTGGACTTGTGCCAGAACATCAAGAAGATGGTGTTCCCTGACTCGAACGGCTTTTGGTCTTTCTGTCATAGTTACTCGACAACCTCACCCTCTTCAGCAGATTTTTCAGCTGGTTTCTCCTCGGACTTCTCTTCGGAAGCGCCTTCTTTCTTCTCCGCTTCGGCGGCGGCTTTGTAAAGGGCTTCACCGTGTTTTTGGGCGATGTCAGAAGCTTTTTTGAACGCCTCATTGAGAGAGTCAAGGGTGGCGGTGTCTTTTTTCGCCTCATCCTCGAGATCTTTGAGGGCGGCTTCAATCTCCTCTTTGGCCTTTGCCTCGAACTTGTCACCGGCGTCCTTTAGGACTTTCCTCGTAGTGAAGATGAAAGTTTCGGCTTCGTTTCTTTTGTCCGCGAATTCTTTCTTGCGCTTGTCCTCTTCCGCGTTCTTCTCCGCTTCGGCTTTCATCCGCTCGACCTCCTCATCGGAGATGTTGGTCGTGTTTTGAATGGTAATATGCTGCTGCCTGCCTGTTCCCTTGTCTTTGGCGGAAACCTTCAGAATACCGTTGGCGTCGAGGTCAAAACTGACCTCGATCTGAGGAATGCCGCGGGGAGCAGGGGCGATGCCGTCAAGAACGAAACGACCTAACGGTTTGTTGTCGTTGGCCATCGGACGCTCTCCCTGAAGAATATGAATCTCGACCTGTGGCTGACTGTCACTGGCGGTAGAGAAGACCTGAGACTTGGTTGTCGGGATGGTGGTGTTTCTCTCGATCAGAGGAGTCATGACGCCACCCATGGTTTCGACTCCGAGGGTCAGGGGGGTGACATCGAGAAGGAGAATATCCTTGACATCACCGGCAAGAACACCACCCTGGATGGCAGCACCTAGGGCAACCGCCTCGTCCGGGTTAACACTCTTGTTTGGTTCCTTGCCAAAGAATTCTTTGACCGCGGCCTGAACAGCCGGCATTCTGGTCATACCGCCGACGAGAATGACTTCTTTGATATTTTTGGTGCTCATCTTGGCATCTTTGAGGGCGAGCTCGCAGGGCTTGATGGTTTTTTTGATGAGATCGTCGACCAATTCTTCGAGTTTGGCACGGGTCAGCTTCATGGTGAGATGAAGCGGCTGGCTCTCTTTGCCTTGAGTGATGAAGGGCTGATTGATCTCGGTTTCAGTCGCTGAGGAGAGCTCGATCTTTGCTTTTTCGGCCGCGTCTTTGATGCGCTGAAGGGCCTGTTTATCGGAGGCAAGGTCGACGCCGTTCTCTTTTTTGAATTCGGAGAGGACCCATTCCATGATGCGGTGATCAAAGTCATCGCCACCGAGGAAGGTGTCGCCGTTGGTGGCCTTGACTTCAAAGACGCCATCGCCGAGCTCGAGAACGGAAACGTCGAAGGTACCGCCGCCGAGGTCGTAGACGACGATGGTTTCGTTCTTGCCTTTGTCAAGACCATAAGCGAGAGAGGCGGCGGTTGGCTCGTTGATGATTCTTTTGACATCCAGCCCGGCGATCTCGCCGGCCTGCTTGGTCGCCTGGCGCTGAGAGTCGTCAAAATAGGCGGGAACGGTAATAACGGCTTCGGTAACCTTCTGACCGAGGTAGGCCTCGGCGTCGGCCTTGGCTTTCTGGAGGATCTTGGCGGAGATTTCCTGGGGGGTGTAAACCTTGTCACCGACCTTGACATCGGCCAGGCCGTCCTTGCCCTTGACGACTTCAAAGGGAACGTGCTTGGTCACTTTTTTGACCTGCTCGCTGTCGTACCTTTGACCCATGAGGCGTTTGATACTATTGATGGTATTCTTGGGATTTAATACCATCTGGCGTTTGGCCACATCACCGACCAGACCCTTGACGGGTTCAACGATAGACGGAAAGATATTTCTGCCTTCGGCGGTCGGAATAATTTTGGCTTTGCCGCCTTCCATAACTGCGACGGCGCTAAAAGTAGTGCCGAGGTCGATACCAATGATTTTACCCATATGTTTTATATTACTTAATTTAATAATACTTAATTAAGGTTTCACCTCGTTATTTGTATTATCCCGCTTGGCGGGATCTTCGTTGGCAACTCCGTTGCCAACTTCGACTTTCGCGGGACGGAGAACCTTATCATACAAACGATAGCCGAGAGCAAGAGTTTTGACAACCTTGTCTTTCTCGCCGGCGACGACTTCGGCACAGTCCATAGTGGCGGGGTCAAAGTCAGCGTTGTCAGATTCGATGACCGAGATGCCTTCACCCGAGAGGACAAGGTGAAATTGTTTGATGACATGACCAAGGCCGGTGTCGTTGAGATGGCTTTGAGCCCGCTCGAGGTCGTCAAGGATAGGAATAATTTTTTCGAGAAGGGTCTCGTTGGCAAATTTGATAAAAACACTTTTTTGGCTGGCGTGGCGTTTCTCCTGATTCTGATAGTCAGCCAGAGCCCGCTTGAACTTATCGTCGAGGGCGGTGAGCTGCTCCTTCAAAACCTCCATCTCTCGTGGTTTGGTTGTTTTGGTCATATCTACCAGGTTTCAGCAATTTGATTGACGAGATTGGCGACGTAGCGCACGAGAGGAATATTGTGGTCGTAGGCCTGACGGCAGGGACCGATGATGCCGAGCTGTCCCCGCCTATCGCCGATCTGGACATCAGCAAAGAGACAGCCGACGGGTTCGAAAATAATATCGACGCCCAAGTCCCGGCCGATGAGCAGATGGATCGGTTGGGCGCCGAGGGCGCGGCCAAAAATTTCCATTAGGCGGTTGCTGTGATCAAGCATGTCAAAAATTTCGCGGGTCAGGTCGATATTGAAAAATTCACGGGCCAGAAGCAGGTTGGCGTAGCCGGAATGGTAAGTGCGGTCCTTATCGAGGGTGGCAAATGACAACGACTTGGTCCGGTCTGCCAGAACGCGGACGGACTCACGAAGAAGGGCGTCGGGGTTGCTCCTATAATCCCAGACGTTTTCCTTGACGGCCACCTGTTCGGCGACGGAAAGATCACGCTCCTTCATCAGTTCGTTGACGTAAAACTTGATGGCGACGCTGGTGGGAACACGTCCGGCGGAAGCGTGGGGTTGGGCAAGAAAGCCTTTTTCCTCCAAAGCGGCCATTTCATTTCGCAGGGTCGCCGGAGAGACACCAAGACGATATTTGTTTTCGAGAGTGACACTACCGACCGGTTCGGCAGAGCTGGTGTACTCTTCGACGATCGCCTTGATAATGGCAGTTTGCCGGGAAGATAAGTCCATAGTTAGCAGAAGAATAGCACGAGTGATAATGAGTGTCAATATTACCTATGGTAAAGTGAATAATGGATGGGAAATCGTTTTAAATTGCGGCAGTTCTTGCCGCTCATCATCGGACTGATCGGAATCATCTCCATCGTGGTGGTGATCCCGGCGGCGGTGAGATATGTGGGGCGGGCGGCAGGAGTAAAAGCGAATCTGGTGGTCGACTACGATGGAGTCCTTGGACAGATGCCGACTCCCTGGCGCAATCTGGCCCAAGGGGGAGAAGAACCCAAGGCGATGCTGGGCGACGTCATCCTCGAGGTGAAGGCGTTAAAGCCGGAATATATTCGCCTCGACCATATCTATGATGCATTTAATGTAGTGACGAAAGAAGGCGGACAGTTGAAATACAACTGGTCGGGGCTGGACGTGGCCGTGGATCAAATCATTGCCACCGGGGCAAAGCCGATGCTGGCACTGTCCTATATGCCGGTGGCGATAAGCAAAACGGGTAGCATCATTGACCAGCCGGCAGACTGGAATGATTGGGGAAGTGTCGTTGCGGAGACGGTTGAACATTACAGCGGCAAAAACAACAAGAATCTGACCGGAGTAATTTATGAGGTCTGGAACGAGCCGGACCTTTTTGGCAGCTACAAAACTTATGGCGACAAAAACTACCTGACAATGTACCAGGTTTCTGCCCGAGCGGCGGCACGAGTGAGTAACGTCAATTCGTTTGAAATTGGCGGGGCGGCAGTGACGGCACTCTACCAGAACTGGCTGGAAAGATTGATCAAGTTTGTCGACGCCAACAACTTGCGGCTGGATTTTATGAGTTGGCACCGGTATTCGACGGACATCGAACGCTTTGAGAAAGACGCCAATACCGCCCGAGGGTGGGCGGCCAGGATTCCGGCACTGATCAATTTGAAGTTTTATGTCACCGAGTGGGGGCATGATAGCGCCAACGAAGCCGGTTATGACACGAAGTTCGGGGCGATTCATACCTTGGCGGCGTCGCGGGTGATGATGGCAAAAATCCAGCGGGCGTTTGTGTTTGAAATCAAGGACGGACCTGGCAACGAAAAGTTCTGGGGTAGGTGGGGTATCCTGACCCACGAAAAGTTCGGCGTGCCGGAGAAAAAACCGCGCTACCAGGCGCTCTTGTTCCTCAACACTCTCGGGCCATTCCGAATCAGTCTGGCCGGGGAGGGTAGCTGGGTCAAAGGCATCGCCTCGACGGACAATAATGGCAATATCAGCCTGATGGTGGTCAATTACGATGCGGCGGGAACGCACTCGGAGGCAGTGTCGATTTTCTTTGATAACTTGCCAAAGGGAAATTTCCGCTACCAAAGACGGAACTTCTTGGGAAGCGCCATCGCTGCGGTCCAGGTCGCCACTACAGCCGCAAGCTGGAAAACGACCGAGTTTTTCGCGCCAAATAGCGCGGCAATGATTACCCTCGACTTTTAGTCGCCTTGACCAGCCTGACCCCGCTGGCATACGCGGGATCTACGCTACGCTTCGAACCGCCGCGAGAAAGGCCTCCTGGGGCAGGGCGACCTTGCCCATCATCTTCATCCTGGCCTTGCCCTTTTTCTGTTTCTCGAGCAATTTCCGGTTCCGACTCATGTCTCCACCATGGAGCTTGGCTTCGACGTCTTTTCTGAATGACTTGATGTCTTCGCGGGCGATGATCTCTCCTCCGATAGTCACCTGGATGGGGATCTCAAACTGCTGGCGAGGAATGGCTTCCTTCAACTTCTTGGCGAGGGCAAGGGCGCGGGGGCGGGCCTGACTTCGCAGGCAGACCAGGGCGAGGGGCGGGGCTTCTTCGTGATTGAGGAGTACCGAAAGCTTGACTAGGTCGGCATCCTGCCAGCCGATTGGTTCGTAGTTAACGGAAGCAAAACCAGAAGAGGCGCTCTTCAGGCGGTCGTGGAGAGAGGTGATGACCTCGATCATAGGCATGCGGTAGCGCAGTTCGACAAGTTGGTCAAGATAAACCATATCAAGCAGTTGACCGCGGAGCTCCTGACAGACATCGAGAACCGGACCGAGATAGTTTGGGGTGACCACAACCTCGAGTTTGGCAATGGGTTCGCGGGTGATCTGGATCAGAGCCGGGTCGGGAAAATCATTCGGGGTGGTGAAGGAAACTTCTTCGCCGGTGCGAAGAACCGCCTGATACTCGACGCTAGGAGAAGTGGTGATGACCGGCAGATCAAACTCACGCTCGAGCCGCTCGCTGATAACCTCGGCGTGGAGAAGACCAAGGAAGCCGACGCGGACTCCCTGGCCAAGAACGATCGACTTGATCGCCTTGGTTTCGAGAGCGGAGTCATTGAGTTTCAACTTCCCCAGGGCGTCGACCAGATCCTGATAGGCGGCGTTGTCGATGGGAAAAACATCAAAATAGACGTTGGGACGGACGACCCGGAAACCGGGAAGGGCGCTAACCAACTCGTTCCCACCCGTGATGGTGTCGCCAACTTTGACAGAGCGGATGTCCTTAAGTCCGGTGACCAGATAGCCAACGGAGCCACTGCCCAACTGCTGTTGACTGACCCTACCCGGATTGAGATTGCCAATCTCGGTGGGGGTAAAAGTTTCCTGACTACTGACAAATTTGAGCGACTCCTTGGCTTTGATCGAGCCGGCGAAAAGTCGAACAAAGGCGATCACCCCGAGGTGAGTGTTGAAGGTAGAATTAAAGATGAGGGCGCGAAGTTTGTTGTCCTGGACCGGTTTTGGAGCGGGGACTTTTTTGATTACCTCCCGGAGCAGGTCCTCGACTCCCTGGCCGGTCTTGGCGGAGATGAGAAGTGGTTCGTCGTTGGTACCAAGCAGCTGCTTGACCTGACGGGTGGCAGCGGTAACATCGGCAAGCTGGGCATCGATCTTATTTATGACAGGGACCACTGTCAGGCCGAGATTGGCGGCGAGATGATAGTTGGCGACGGTTTGGGCCTGAACACCTTTGGTGCCATCGATCAGGAGAATGGCGCCCTCACAGGCCTGAAGGGCGCGTTCAACTTCGTAATTAAAATCAACGTGTCCCGGAGTGTCAATGAGATTCAGCTGGTATTCAGTTTCACCCCCGAAGAATCCATTCTGGCCACCTCGGGGGTGAGTAGGGACGGAGTACCGCATGGTCACCGGGGCCATTTTGATGGTAATACCCCGCTCCCTCTCGATCGGATTGCTATCGAGAAGCTGTTCCTGCATTTCCCGTTTGGTCACGGTCTTGGTAAGCTCCAAGAGACGATCGGCCAAGGTGGACTTGCCGGCATCGATGTGGGCGATGATAGAAAAGTTTCTGATACGGTCCATGTTGTTAGCTGCCGATGGGGGGTTCGATCACTTCTTCAGACTCTCCCAAGATTCTGCGCCAGTTACCGAGTTTCTTGATAAGGGCGGCCACATCAGCTAGTTCTTCAATTTTGAGTATTTTACAGAAAATCAGGTAAACAAGGAAGCCGACGGCGCTAACGATGAGAGTAAGGCCGATCAAGGGGAGAGTGCGGGTGGTATCGAACACGTATTGGTCCAAGAGGCGCAGCGGTCCCCAAAGGGCGAGGGCGGTGGCGGCGCTGGCAATCAACATTTTGAGCAGGCGCCAGGCGATGTGAATCGGACCGATACGGCGATGGAGAAGGAGATAAAGCAAAATAAAATCTAGGTAGTTGCTGGCGGTCATCGCGGCGGTGATGCCCAGCACGCCGTAGCTCCCTTGTTTGCCAAAGATCGAGGCAGAAATAGTAAAAATGACCATAGTGATGGCGCCAACATAGAGAGGGCGGCGGGTATCCTTCAGAGCATGAAAGCCTCGGGTAAGAACTTGTGTCACCGCGAGGGGAGCGATCGAAAGAGAAAGAAGGGCAAGAGCGTGGGCAGTCAAGAGGGTGGCGTCCCAAGGAAAGGAACGGGCTCCGAAAGCGAGGCGGACCAAAGGAATGCGGAGCACCAAGACCAAGACACTGGCGGGGAGGGCAAAGAAGAAGATCTGCGTCAGAGATCTGCCGAGGGTCTGCTTGAATTTGGAGAGGTCGCTATTGCCGGCTTCGTCAGAGAGGGTCGGAAAGGAGGCTTGGGAGAGCGAAACGCCAAAGAGGGTGACCGGCAGAGAATAGAGCTGGCGGGCGAAAGAAAAAATCGAGAGAGAGCCGGCGGCAAGAAGGGAGGTCAGGTTGACGGCGACCCAGCGCTCGATCTGGTCAAGGCCGAGCGCCAAGGCCCGGGGCGGCATCAGGCGCAGCATAGTGACGACACCGGGATACTTCGGCCGGAAAATAAGTCTGGGGGAAAAACCGAGGTGTTTCACCAGAGGAATCTGGACAATGACGTGAAGGAAGGCACCGAAGACCACACCCAAACCAGCGGAGTAGATACCAAGAGAGGGTGAGAAAAAATAAATACCGAGGATAGTGCCCAGGTTGTAAAGAAGCGGAGCGACGGCGGGGATGAGAAAGCGCCGATGGGCCTGAAGTATCCCGGTCAGGAAAGCCGAAAGGGTAAAAAGGAGCTGGGCCAAAGACATGATCCGAATGAGGTTGGCCATCAGGTCCAGCTTCTCCGGAGAATAATGGGCCATTAGTCCGGCGACGGGGCGGGCAAAAATGATGAGAAATATCGTCAGGAAAGCGAGAAGCGAACCAATGGTGGTCAGGGCGGCATTGGAGAGATAGCGGGCCTGCTCCTTGCTTCTGCCCAGGTGCTCCTGAAAAACCGGGATAAAGGCGGCCGAGACGGCACCGACGACCAGGAGTTGAAAGATAGTGTCCGGTAGGACAAAGGCGGCGAAGTAAACGTCGAGGTCCCCCTCCAAGCCGCCGAAGAAACGGCTGGCCAGCAGATGGTTCCTGGCAAGTCCCAGTATGGCAGAGGCGAGATAGGAGGCGGAGATGACAAAGGCGGCGGAGAGAATACTCTTGTGTTCGGATTGAAGGAATTTTTTGCCTCGGTTGATAAAGGATTGGACCATAAAAAAATATTTTGGTTAGCGCGAGTTTATTTTATGGTAAAATTACGGCTATGCCAATCATCAAATCCGCAATCAAAAAACTGCGTGCCGATAAAAAGAGACAGCAGGTGAACAAAGCCATCAGGAGCAAGGCAATTAACTTGATCTCCATTTTTCGCAAAGAAAAAAAGTCTGGGGGACTAGCAGCTGTTTTTTCCGCGATCGACCGGGCGGCAAAAAAAAGAGTCTTCCACCCAAAGAAGGCCGACCGCCTGAAGAGCCGCCTGGTTAAACTCTTGGGAAAATAATCGCGTTTAGCCGGACTTCACGATATACTGATTTCGGATGCCTGCCGCGAAGTTAGGAAGGATCAACTTACTCCCGAAGGACTCGTTTGAGTTCTCTGTCTTGGGAAAAATCTTAAAATGGTCACTGACGTCCGGTCGGGTGTTGGTGGTGCTTACCGAGTTTGTGGTGATTCTCGCCTTTGGTTCGCGTTTTTACTTTGACAAAAAGTTGAACGACTTGAACGAGGTGATTGATCAGCAACAGGCGGTGGTGGACAGCTACGCCGATGTCGAGAAAAGAATGCGCGATATCCTGGCGCGTCAAGCGATCGTGGAGAAATATTTGAATAATAACTTGGCCCTTGGTAATGCCATCGGTCTGATAAGCAGAATAACGCCCGCTGACATCAGCTTTAACCAGATTACGATTGATGAAATGGGTTTTTCTCTGGCGGGATCATCCGGATCTGAAGGCGGACTGGCGAGTCTCCTTCTCGGGGTAAATAATATCCCAAACGTTGGGGGGGTAAATGTGGGAGGTATCTATTTTGACCAGAGACAAGGGGTGATAAATTTCAGAATCAACGTTACGATGAATAGAACAAAAACATGAACGCCCCGTGGAGAAACGACAGAATCAAGCAGGTTTATGGACGGCCGGAGATAAAAGCATCCCTTGAGATCATCATGTCAATTTTTGCAGTCACCGGCTTGCTCACGCTGGCGATCAGACCGACTCTAGCGACGGTGGCGACACTACAAAAAAAGATTGAGGACCAGAGCGTAGTTGACAGAAAATTAAATACGAAAATAGCTCAACTGGCCAAGGCAAATACTGACTTGGGGACCTACGCGGACAGAGTCCCCGATTACCTTGCGGCGGTGACAGATACGCATGACGAATCGGGTTTGGCCAAGAGAATAGAGCTCCTGGCTCGGGAAAATAACGTCACGATCAACGGCCTTTCTCTAAACGCGGTGCCCTTGATCGGCGAGCAAATTAATTTATCCGGTAAGGAAGGCGGAGCCGGGGTGCCGGAGACGGAGACTGGAGGAAAAGTTGCTTCATTCGTAGTTAATTTTGATGTTTCCGGAAGTCAAGCAGCCGTATTTGCTTTTCTATCCGAATTGGAAAACACGGACAGGGTCGTCTTGATATCAGTTGTTGATTTCAAAAAGGAGGAGATCAAATCGGTCGGAACCAAGCAAGGGATAAGTAGTCTGCGGGCAATCGGCAAGGCGAATGTATATTACATACTAGGGGAACAGGGCCAATGAAACTAAAAAGAGCAAGAAGTAGTTACGTCCTATTGGTTGGAATGATGAGTCTGATGGTAGTTGGTTCTTGGTTGGCCTACCAAATTTATTCGTCACTGACCAAAACTCAGATCACCCAAAAACAGCAGGCGGCGATTGTGCCGCTTGACGGAACAATTTCTATGACTGACCTGGACAACCTGCGATCAAGAAGGAAGTTTACGGGCGCTGATTTCTCTGCCATAGTATTAAATATAGCCGCCACTCCAGGTGCAACAGATTCCGGGGGTGCTTCTTCCGGACTGACACAATAAAGACTAATGAAAAACAACCTTTTTACCAAAAGAATTCCAACGATATTGGGTCTACTGATACTGATCGGCGGCCTTATCGCCGGAATAGTACTGGTAAGCCAGCAACAAAATCTGGGTATCAGGGCCGGTCCGACCGCGACACCAAAAGATGTCAAGATCAGCAACCGGAGCAATAACGGTTTTACTGTGAGCTGGACGAGCGATGTGGCGGTCACGGGCTATCTAAAGTACTCTGATAATCCAACGAATTTGACATTGCCCGCCGGTGATCAGCGCGACCAGATCGCTGGGAGTACGAACCAGTACACGACTCATTATGTGGATGTGACCGGGCTTTCGGCGGACAAGACCTACTACTTTGAAATAGGTTCCGGGTCACAAACATATAATGACAACAGCAAACCATATCAGATCAGAACCGCACCAACGGCGGCAGCCCCGACAGAGGACGTCATCAGCGGAAAAATAGTCACCGCCACGGGAACGGCCAGTTCGGGAACGATAGTCTACGCCGAAATTACCGGAGGCGAGACCCTCTCGGCTTTGACCAAAACAGACGGCACCTGGAGAATCGCCCTTTCTAATGTCCGAAATAAAAACGGCGACTATGTAGCCTATGACAAACAACAAGAGACGGTCACCATTTTTGTCCAGGCGGGAATAGCCGGAACAGCCACTGCAATTACCAGCACCGCGAATGCAAACCCGGTACCGGAAATAACACTGGGAAAGACTCACAACTTCGCTACGGGCGAGATATCGCCGGTAATTACCGACCTAACGTCCGGCACGGGTGGAGGGGCGGGATTTGCCACGCTGACAAATCTAAACCAGGCGCCGGAGGCGACTTTTTCGGTAAAACTACTTAACCCGGCTGCCGAAGGCGATAGACTGGCGACGCAAACTCCGGAGTTTTTGGGAACGGCACCGACGGCGACGACAATAAAGCTGACTCTCGACACGACCGGCCAGACGGGACTTTCGACGGCGTCGGCAACCGGAAACTGGTCCTGGTCACCGCCAATAAAACTGTCGTTGGGCAGCCATTCGATTGAGGTTTTCTTCGAGGAGGCAGGGGTGGATCAGAGTTTTAGGCGCGGTTTTACGATCTTATCTGCCGCAGAAGCAGCAGCGGGAGGACTACCCGCCTTTACGGCGACACCATCGGCGACACCGACAGTAACGGCGACACCATCGGCGACACCGACACCGGCCCCGACACCGGCCGATTTGGCTCCAGCTGGTGTATTGACTCCGACGTACACATTGCTTATATTGGGTATAGGCCTGTTCGTTTCAGGTATCATTTGGAGACGTAGGATATTAACTGAAATAAACGATTAGTGGTAAACCTGCCACATGAACAACGATACTAACCAACCGAAAGACGACACCGCTGCTCAGGGCCTGGGTTTACCACCGATTCCCGTCGGCGCTCCATCGGCGCCACCCCCCCCTCCGAGTCCGGCCACTCCGGAACCATTGACCGAGACCAGTGCACCGGGTTTGCCTCCGATCGAGTTGAAACCGACTGAGCCAATGTCCGGCGGCCTGCCGCCGATGGAGCCAACGGCCCCACCAGTGAGCGAACCGCCAAAGATGGGTGGAGAAAAGCCAAAAACAGATAAACCAAAAAAGAAAGTAAGCAAGAAGGTGATGATTACCTCGGCCATCTTGACAGTTTTTGTAGCGGTCTTGGGGGTGCTCGCTTATCAACTGCCCCAGTTCAGAGGAGAGCAGAGAAGCAGGGCCGCGTTGTCTTGCCCCGGGGGAACTTGCCCTGACGGCTGGTCTTACGGCCCGGATCTCAATTCTCCACAAGCAACTTGTGCGATTAGAGCCCAAGAAGCTTGCGCCGGTCACCAAGGTTCGAGTTCGTCGAGTTCGAGTTCTTCGAGTAGTTCATCATCCAGTAGCGGGGGCGGGGCGCCGAACTGTGATGGCAATCTTTCTCACTCATACTGTAAAAATCGGTGTGCGCCCGGCCCTTGCGCCGCTCCGGATGGTACCCAGGGAGTTTGTACGGTGATAACCCAGCCTAACCACTGCGGTTGGAACTTCGCCCAGATCTGCTCACCGGGATCGTGTGACAACCAAGGAGGAGGAATCTGGAAGAAGTGTTATGACGGTAGTACGGGTCAGACCCCTGCGGGAACGAGATATAAGTCAGAGTGTTACTCGAGCAGTTTGTGTTCAACGGCCACTTCATGTACTGGCGCGCCAACGGCGACGGCAACAGCCGCGCCAACAGCGACGGTGGCACCGACGGCGACGGTGGCACCTCTACCGGCGTGCTCGACGATTGGTACAGACTGTCAGTCTTACGCAGGAACGGGTCGAACACAATGTGTGAGTAATAGTAGTATCCAGTATTGTAAGGCGGCAAGCACGGGTGGTGTGGAAGCTTGTACCGGAAACACAACTGGTGCCGGGGGCACATGTTCGGCTCCGATGACCGGGTGTGGAACCAGCTTCGATGAGGAGCCGGCGGCAAACTGCGGAATTTCTTCTGTCTGTTGTGTTCCAAAACCCTGCGGAACGGGACTATCCTGTGTCCAGACAGGTGTCACCCAGCCCACTGGTTCCAGTCGGTGTCGAAACGGCTCGACCAATAATTGGTGTTGTCCGAGTGGAAAAACGATTGTGAACGGAGCTTGTGTGACCGGAGTTACGAATGGATGTACTTATAGTAAGCCAAATTGCGTGTCGACATCAGAATCTCTCTGTCTTGGCCATAGCGGTATTTGGTTGGGGAATTTGTCAGGCGTTAGCTGTACGACCTCTTCTGGGACAGCCAAATGCTGTCTGCCTGCAGGCGTCTCGATTACCCCCACCCCGGCTCCAGGAACGGCGGGCACGTGTTCGACCACGAGTGGATACTGCGCCAGCAAAGCCAATGGAACAAAACTCGACAGTGCGGGCAAGCCAACGACATCATCCAGCTACTATTGCATGTGTACTCAGAGATTGAATGGCTCATGTTACTGCGCGCCGGCACCGGGGGTAACAGTTGCTCCGACCTCGGCTCCGACCCCAGTCAGTGGTAGTTGTGCACATGCGAGCCAATCATGTAACTCAACGTCGTGTTGTAGTGGCGAAAACTTATATTGTCAGGGGACAACCGGGAACAGGGTCTGTCAACAGGATGACGGTAGTGGTAGAAACTGCGGAGCCGGTGGGGTCTGTGGCGGAACTCAAGGATTTAGAGGTCACAAATGTTCGAGCCTAACAAGCAAGGGTGATTGTGTTAGTAACGGTCAGACTTTTAATACCTGGCAAGCGGCCAGGGACTATTCGGCATCTGGTGGCTGTGGCCAGGTCGACGAGATCTGTGTTGGCGGCACTCGACCGGGTACGCTTTGTGGAAACTTTGAAATCATAAACACCTCATGTGGCGGGAGCTCGTCCTCAAGTTCGAGTAGTTCGTCAAGTTCGTCTTCGAGTAGTGGCCTAGCGCTCGCCTGCGTGAACACCAGAATATTCATTAACGGCAGTACGACAGTGGCCACCCAGGCGCAGATGAATGCTCTTAAGATCGGTGACACGATCAGGATGGTGGTTGTGGGCAACTCTCCAACCATTACCGGGGGCAAGTTCATCGTCAAGATCAACGGGTCTGATGTTTCTGCAGGTGGCTTCCAGGTGACAACCAACTTAACTCCTATCAGGACGGACAGGGTCCGCGAGTTCTATTATGATTACCCAATCAGTCGGGCAGGTGCGTATGCAATTGGGGGTTATGTCATCTCGGTGGCCCCGACCGCGACGGCAACTTTGTTCCCGACGGCAGTTCCAGGGACGGGGGTTTGTCCGTCGGGATATTCTTGCGCTCCCTCATCTTCGGGTTTTTCCTGCGCCCAAGGCTACCACAGTGACAGCACGACAACTCCTCCCGGAGCCTGCGGAACGTTCCAGGAGTGCTTCACCTGCCTCGCCGACGTGGTCGATATTGGTGGGGGCAGTGATGTCGCGGGAGCGAGTAGCGACAGATCGCCTCTGGATATGCTGAAGGGCGCATTGTTAAATACCTACAAAGGAATCTTTAAGTCACTTAACTAATGAAAGACAAAAGAAAGAAAATACTAGCGATCGTCCTTATTGCCCTAGTTCTCCTGCTGGGAGCGGCGGCGGTATTCGTCACACTTCAGCTACAAAAGGCGGAGGTTCCTACTGCTCCGGTGAGTCAACCCCGAGCGGCAGAGTGGCTAGGTGGAGGAAACTGTAATGTCAGCTTTACGGTCGCGGCAGTCACCCCGGTCTGTAGGGCAACTTGTACCGGTACGGCGACGGTAGGCAACTTCAAGTGTCAGGGTGGAATGTGGAGGAACAAGAACTGTGCGACAACCGACGACAGTGTTTGTGCCTGTCCTTCATCATCCTCGTCAAGTAGTTCAAGTAGTTCGTCGTCCTCATCGGTCTGTAGGGCAACTTGTACCGGTACGGCGACGGTAGGCAACTTCAAGTGTCAGGGTGGAATGTGGAGGAACAAGGACTGTGCGACAACCGACGACAGTGTTTGTGCCTGTCCTTCATCATCCTCGTCAAGTAGTTCAAGTAGTTCGTCGTCCTCATCTTCAAGTTCCTCAGGTTCAGGTGGTGGTGGGTGTACGCCGGTCGCCGGCGGCTGGTCAGACTGGGGAGATTGCAGTGCGGCCTGTGACGGCGGAACTCAATCCAGAAGTTGCAACAGTCCCGCACCTTCCTGTGGCGGCACAAACTGTTCCGGATCAACATCTCAAGCCTGCAACACTGAGGCGTGTTCCACTTGCACTGCCGTTGCCGGCGGCTGGTCAGACTGGGGAGATTGCAGTGCGGCTTGTGACGGCGGAACTCAATCCAGAAGTTGCAACAGTCCCGCACCTTCCTGTGGCGGCACAAACTGTTCCGGATCAACATCTCAAGCCTGCAACACTGAGGCGTGTTCCACTTGCACTGCCGTTGCCGGCGGCTGGTCAGACTGGGGCACCTGTAGCAAGACCTGTGGTGGTGGAACTCAGACAAGGTTGTGCAACAGTCCCGCACCTTCCTGTGGCGGCACAAACTGTTCCGGATCAACATCTCAAGCCTGCAACACTGAGGCGTGCGCGATGGTGACTGCCGGACCGACTGCTGCTGCACTACCGGAAACCGGTATCTTCAACCTGCCGGGAGCGATGGCGTTTGGAGGGGGTCTACTGCTTGTCATCCTCGGCATTCTCTTTGCTCTATAGTTAGTGGTATTGAAACAAAAACAAACCTTAATTCAGCTACTGGCTTTGTGCGTATTGGGTTTTGTGATATTTTTGTACCAGCTTGGATATCCGGCACAGCTAATTTTTGACGAGACCTATCACATTCCGGCAGCTCAAAAATACTTGAATGGTGTCTTTTTTCAGGAAAACCATCCGCCGCTGGGAAAGCTACTTATCGCTTTGGGAGAGAAGATTTGGCAGAGAAACAAATTGACCAATCAGTTTGTTCTGATGGAGAAAGTAAAAGGAGATATTCCCCAGGTTGATTTTTTTGGGTATAGGTTTTTTCCAGCTTTATTCGGACTGCTTTCGATAATCGTTTTGTTTTTTATCTTTCGTTTAATCATCCCCGATCAACTGGTGGCCTTTGTTTTCAGTTTGATGGCATTATTTGATAATGCCTTGATTGTCCAGGCAAGGTCAGCAATGCTTGACAGTTTCTTGATTTTTTTTCTTCTTCTGACTACCTACTTATCTCTAAAAGCAACACAGGCACCAAGGCTCTCTCGCAAACAACTCTTATTACTGGGATTTGCTAGCGCGGGGGCAGTGTTGGTAAAACACACCGGCTGGATTGTTCTGGTGATTTTGTTACCTGTGATTTTACGAGTGATTAGAGACAGAAAAACAGATGGCTACCGTTGTTTTATTTTTTTTATCTTTGCTTTTTCCCTGACTTATGTATTAGTTTGGAAGATCCATTATTCTTTGGGGAAAGTTACTCCGGAGATAAATTCCGGAATTAGCCAAGAACTCATGGCGTGGAAAGGAGGTGGTAGGCGGATCGATCCCATCAAGCTGACATACCTGCAAATAAGAGATGCATGGGCTTTTAGTAGCCAGTACAACCGTGGCGTGCCGGACTTGGATCTTTGTAAGCCGGATGAGGTGGGCAGCCCATGGTACTACTGGCCGTTCGGGGGAAGAGGTATCAGCTACCGCTGGGAAACTTCTGGAGATTGGTACCGGCATTTGTTTCTGATCGGAAATCCACTGGTTTGGTTGATATCGCTTTCTGGGGTTTTGTTACCAATGGCTTGGATAGTGGGAGGCTGGTTTTTTGGAATAAAAGTCAGATCAAAATCAAGCCGGCTTATTCCTTATTTCGCGCTAATTTACATTAGTTACATGATGCCTTTTCTATTGATTCGCCGAGTGATGTACCTCTACCACTACTTGCCGGCGATGGTTTTCGGATTAATACTATTCTCGCTCACCCTCCTCGAGTCCAGAAGGATTGGAAAAATCGGGTTTACTGAAAAAAACCGAAGATATATTGCTTTGGCGTTGATAGGTTTGGTTTTCTTTAGTTTTATTATTTATGCTCCACTGACATATTATCTTCCGGTTTCGAAAGAATATATGAAGAGAATCAATATTTTACCGATTTGGAATACAGACTTCCAGCAGAGAAACTAATACAATAAGGTTTATGAAGATCGCGATTGTTGGTGGTGGTTTTACGGGCCTGGCCGCAGGAATTGATTTGGTGGATGCCGGAAACGAAGTGACGATCTTTGAGTCAGAGAAAAAGCTGGGTGGCTTGGGGATTGGTTTTCGCGACCCGGACTGGGACTGGAGTTTGGAGCGATACTACCACCACATCTTTGCCAACGACAGGGCAGCGATCAAAATGGCAACGAAGGTAGGTTTGCCGCCCTTCTTTACGGTCCCAAGAACGAATTCACTGATCGGGGGCATCGAAAAACAACTGGACTCCCCCCTGTCGCTTCTGGCTTTTTCGGACATCTCACTTCTGTCGCGGCTACACATGGGGGCCGGACTCCTACTGATGAAATTGATCCCCAACGGCGTTTTTCTTGAAGGTTCGTCGGTGGTTGATGCCCTCCCGTTGTGGGTTGGCAAGGAGGGATATGAGAAGATCTGGAAACCTTTGTTGACTGCCAAGTTCGGGCCTTACCTGCCGGTGGTCAATTTGGCTTGGTTTTGGGCGAGAGTTTACAAGAGAACACAGGCTTTGGGATATTTTGAGGGTGGGTACCAGGCGCTGGCGGACAAGATGGAAGAGTACATTAAAAGCCGTGGGGGGGAAATAAAACTCGGAACAAAAGTTGCCGCCGTCAAACAAGACAGGGGTGGAGGGTGGAGGGTAAATGACGAAAAATTTGGCCACCTCCTGATTACAACCCCGGCACCATTGGTAGATAAATTGCTTGGGACCGGCAAGGTAAGCTGGCCAAAGATAAATTACCTTTGGGCCCAGACGCTGATCTTGGAACTGGAACAAAGTCTAATGAATGGTTACTGGTTGAATATTCTGGACAAAGACTTTCCCTTCATGGTCGTAGTAGAGCACACCAATTTTGTCGATAAAAAACATTATGGCGATAAGACGATCGTCTATTTGGGTAACTACCTGCCCGGTGATGATAAAAGATTGAAAATGACCGGTGACCAGCTGATGAGTCTATACCTGCCTTTCCTGACGAAGATCAATCCCGCTTTTAATAAAAAGTGGATCAAAAAAAGCTGGAGTTTTGATGCACCATTCACCCAACCGGTTTTTCCGACCAATTACAGTAAGCAAATTCCGCCAATGAAAACGGACCTGCCGGGCTTGGTCGTGGCCAACATGAGCATGGTATACCCTTGGGACCGGGGCACAAATTACGCAATTGAGTCGGGACAGAAGGCGGCTTCTTTTTTGAAAAATGGCTAGAGACATATTGGTCCTGACTCTGGTTTATCTGATTTCCTGGGGATTACAACTCCTGGCCTGGCCGTGGTTGTTTTACCTGAACAAGAAGCTGGCTGATTACGGCTGGGCAACAGGAAGGACCCTGATCAGTCTAGTAGTAGCGCTTTCTGTTTGGACCGTGGCTCACTTCAAAATACCGGCGAATACCGATCTGGGGGTGACCTTGGCGCTGGTAGCCCTTATTATCTTGACGTGGAAAGCCCGAAAAAGGGAAATTGCACCGGCTTTTGCTAGTCTTTCCAAGATCTGGTGGTTGGTGCTAGCTGAGGAGTTCTTGTACCTGTCGGGGTTTTTCGCCTACGCCTTGGTCCGGGGATATCAACCGGATATTTTGGGTTTGGAAAAGTTTATGGACTTCGGATTCATCAAGAGCTACCTGGTTTCACCTGTCTTGCCGGCACCAGATATGTGGTGGGCGGGCAGTACGATCAACTATTATTCATTCGGACATTTCTGGGCTGGTATTCTCATTAGAATCTTTGGGGTATCCGCCGAGGTCGGCTACAACCTGGTATTGGCCTTTATTATGACGACGGGCCTGTCTTTGTCATTTTCTATCGTGGTGAACTTACTCGGAGAAAACAAATTGCGCAAGACTTCGGTAGTTGTTTCCGGTTTGATGGGGAGTTTGTTGGTGGTGATTGGCGGAAATAGTCACGCTCTTTGGTCGCTACTATCCAAGAAACTTTCCCTGGAAGGCTACTGGTATGCGGACGCGACCCGGTTTATACACAACACCATCCACGAATTTCCCGCCTATAGCTTCGTTGTGAGCGACCTACACGGACATGTGTTGGGGTTTCCGGTCGTATTGGTTTTCCTGCTTCTTTTCGTTGGCTGGACGAGACAAACCCCCCAAGAAGAAGGGC
>Ga0209542_10003257_pt1 | contig 34946 bp, 39 predicted proteins | sample RifCSPhighO2_01_FD_184028 | JGI IMG/M metagenome (GOLD analysis project Ga0209542, IMG submission 184028) | Soil microbial communities from Rifle, Colorado - Rifle CSP2_plank highO2_0.1 (SPAdes) (version 2) | ecosystem: Environmental > Terrestrial > Deep subsurface > Rock core/Sediment ...
GGCCGAAACGGCCGCCCATTGATTTTGGGGGAGACCGGCCGCTTCGCGGCCGGAAAGGACGAGGTTCAATCCGAAGATTTTTTGGGCGAATGATTTTTTATTGTATAATCAATAATGTATGAATTACTTTATCTACGCCCGAAAAAGTACAGACGTTGAAGACAAACAAATCAGATCTATTGAAGACCAACTCTCTGTTTTACACGCTCTTACTAAAGAAAAAGGATTAACTATTATCCAAGAGTTTGTTGAACGGCAATCAGCGAAAAAACCGGGCCGTCCCATATTCAACGAAATGATTAGCCGCGTAGAAAAAGGCGAAGCCCAAGGAATCATTTCTTGGAAACTTGACCGATTGGCGCGGAATCCGGTGGATAGCGGAAAAATCTGTTGGCTTTTACAACAAGGGGTTATCCAACATATCCAAACCCACGACAGAAATTTTTATCCGACCGATAATGTTTTGATGACCAGCGTGGAATTCGGAATGGCGAATCAATATATTTTGGATTTACGGGCGAACGTTAAGCGCGGCCTTTTACAAAAAGCCAAACGAGGAGAATATCCAGCTGGCTTGGCGCCAATCGGTTATCTTAATGACACAAGAACAAAGTTAGTAGTGGTAGATAAAAAGAAATCAAAAATTATTCGCCGCGCTTTTGAACTCTACGCCCAAGGCGATAAATGCCTTGAAGACATCTCAAAGTTTCTCCACGAAAACAGAATCAAAACCCACGCCACAAACCGGTGGCAAAGCCAAGGCGGCAAACCCTTGAAACGCGACCAGATTTCATATATCCTCGCCAATCCCTTTTATGTCGGATTATTTCGCTACGCCGGAGAACTTTATGAAGGCAAGCACCAGCCGATTATCTCAAAACATCTTTTTGACAAAGTACAGGAAGTTTTGAAAGAAAGAAGCAGACCGCCTAAAAATCCACACAACAATCCCCAAGCTCTCTGCGGACTTTTGCGTTGTGGAACTTGCAAAATGATGATTACCGCCGAGCATAAATTCAAATATCAGAAAAACGGCAATATCCACGAATATGTGTATTACCGATGCACGAGAAAGAACAAAACAATAAAATGCGCCGAGCCTTCTATACGCGAAGAAGTATTAAACCAACAAATTACCAAGTTATTGCAGAACTACGTCATGCCAAACAACTGGGCCGCGGAACTTTTGAAAATGGCGGACAAAGACAAAAAGGAATCCGCTCAATCGACAGCCGTTGTCGTTCGAGAAACGCAACAAGAAATACAAACCATTTCTCAAAAACTCCAACGTCTCCTTGACGCTTACCTTGACCAAGACATTGAGCGGGAAATTTATAAATCGGAAAAATCAAATCTTCTCTCGCGCAAAAAATCGCTGGAAGAAAAAATCACCAATTCTGAACAAGAAGCGACAAATTGGGTTGAACCTCTGCGGAAATGGGTAAAAGATGCGCAAACACTAAACGATTTTGACGAAACCACTCCACTCCATCTTAAAAAATCACTCGCCCAAAAAATCTTCGGATTGAACCTCGTCCTTTCCGGCCGCGAAGCGGCCGGTCTCCCCCAAAATCAATGGGCGGCCGTTTCGGCCGCCCATCAAGAAGTCGGGAAAATCCCTCTTTGTAGTATTCTAATGGGTGGAGAGGGATTTGAACCCCCGTAGGCCTTACGGCCGCTGCGTCTACAGCGCAGTGCAATTGACCACTCTGCCATCCACCCAATGCTAGCATAGATTTATCAAATTTTAGCTCATTTCCCCAATTTTTTCAAGTGATTCTTTTGCTTCCATATCATTTGGATCCAGCTCTAAAACTACGTTATAGGCTTCTTCGGCATCATCATGCATTTTGCTTTCCATATAAAAAACCGCCAGCGATTTATACAAATTCTTGTCTTTCGGGTTTTTGGCAATCTCGGCAATAAAATTATTTTCTTTTGCTTTAAAATATGTATTAACTGCTTGTCCGTTTGAAAAACTATTCATTTCTTTAAACTGAATCTTAGTGCCATTTCTCTGCCTCTTCTCTAAAAGCTTATTGACAAAATTATCAGTCTTTAAAGACAAAATCCTTATTCTCCTTAAAAATTTTTCATAATCGATTGCGACATTGTCTCTGAATACTTTGAATTTTGATTGGGCTAAATTCAGAAAACTTATCAATTCTGGAAACATTGAATGCAAAAAATCTTCTTTAACTTCAGGCAAATCTCCTTTCTTTTCTATTTCTCTAAACTTTGGCCAGACAATATAGCCTATCCCGGAAGCGGCGCCAAAAACTAAAATTAATGGAATAATAATAAACAACTTAAAACTTATAACTCACAACTTAAAACTTATAACTTATTATCAGTTGTTGGTTGTCAGTTACATTTGATATCTTTTAAAGTCTCCGATTTTTATATTCTCGCCAAGCTTAGCAATATATTTTGAAATTAATTCTTTTATTGCCAGCTCCTGCTCTTTAATGAATGGTTGCTTCATTAATTCATCAATATCTTTTGGATCCATTGAAGCTATTTGCATCGCAAGATCGTGGGCAAGTTCCTGAAAATCTTGGCTTTTAGCGACAAAATCAGTCTCGCAGTTCAAAACTATAATAGCTCCGACTTTTTTGGTGCCATGGATATAACTTTCTATAATCCCCTCTTTAGCTTCGCGTCCTGCCTTCTTTTCGGCAATCTTGTGGCCCCTAGAACTTAAAACTTCAAGAGCCTTGGTTTCGTCGCCGCCAGCTTCTTTTAAGGCATTTTTTATATCCGCTACGGATAATCCTGTCTGTTCCCTAATTTTTTTTATGCTGTCGATCATTCCAATTATTTTAATGCTTTTTTAATTGTTTCTAAAATTAATTCAACTGATTGTTTGGCATTGTCGTTGGCCGGAATGGCATAGTCAACGCCGCTCGGGTCGCTTTCCGTATTGCAGATCGCCACTATTTTTATACCAAGTCTTTTGGCCTCTCGAAACGGCAAGTCGCCATGCCTTAAAGAACTTAAGAAAACAACATCCGGCAATTTAGTCATTCGATCCAAGCCTTGGAATTTTTCGGTTAAAAGACGAAGTTCTTTTTCCATGTCGTGTTTCTCTTTTTTGATAAGTTTTTCCATAAACTGGGGATTCGCCCATTTCTCCTGGATTTCTTTAAAATACATCATCCTCTTTTGTATTGTCTTGAAATTAGTAAGACTTCCGCCAAGCCATCTCTCCCTGATATACGGCATAGATAGTGCATTAGCGATTTCAATAATTTTTGCTTCGGAGTGCTTAGTCAAAGAAGTCCATAAAATTACCCCGCCCGAATCTTTGGTTTTTTTCAAAAATTCAATCGCCTTTTCAAGCTCTTCCTTGGTTTTATATATATTAATCAAATGGATTGAATCTTTTAAGGCATAGATAAAATGATCCATTTTAGGATGTTTTACTGTTTTCCTCCGGCCATAATGCATTCCGGCCGAAAGCATATCTTCGTAGGAAGGCAAAATTGTAGACCAGTTTATTTCCGGCATATCCAAATATGATATAAAAAATCGTTGAAATTTTCAACCCCATATGATAGAATCACTAAACAATGAAAGATATTCACCCTCAATATTATCCGAAAGCCAAGGTTAAATGTGCTTGCGGGAATCAATTTATAGTCGGGGCAACAGTCCCCGAAATTAAAATTGAAATCTGCTCTAGTTGCCATCCTTTTTACACTGGCCACGAAAAAATAATCGATTCTAAAGGCCGGGTTGAAAGATTTAAAAAACGGCTCGAGAAAACGGCTAAAAAATCGAAAAAGAAAAAGTAAGCCTAAGCCATGGAAGAACTCATAATGGAAATCAGGGCTGGTACCGGCGGAGAAGAAGCAGCGCTTTTCGCCTTTAACCTTTTTAATATGTACAAGAGATATGCCGTGAAATCCGGCTGGAAGTTTAATATTTTAGACGAAAGCCGCTCTGACTTGGGCGGTTTAAGGCAGATAACCTTTGAAATGGCCGGCCTTAAGGCTTTTCAAAAAATGACTCATGAAGCCGGGGTGCATCGAGTCCAGAGAATCCCCAAAACCGAAAAATCAGGAAGAATTCACACTTCTACCGCTACTGTCGCTGTTCTTCCCAAAGTCAAAGAAACTGACATTAAAATAAACCCCGCGGACTTAGAAATAAGTTTTTTTCGTTCTTCCGGCCCGGGCGGGCAAAATGTCCAAAAGGTGGAAACGGCCGTCCGAATAAAACACAAGCCAAGCGGGATCACGGTTGCTTCCCAAGAAGGACGCTCCCAGCAGAGAAACCGGGAAAAAGCCTTTGAAATCTTAAGAGCAAAAGTATGGCAATTTGAAAAAGAGAAAACAACTGGACTAGTGACAGAAGAAAGAAGAAAACAAATCGGTTCAGCCGAACGCTCGGAGAAAATGAGAACTTATAATTTCCCGCAGGACCGAGTTACTGACCATCGGATCAAAAAAAGCTGGGGGAATTTGGAAAAAGTTATGGAAGGCGAAATAGACAAAATTATTTCTTCTCTTGAACACTTTTCTCAATAACCTTTTCCTCAATACCCTCTTCACCTTCGACAGGTGCCTTCTTAATCACTTCAACATCATCAACTGACGGAGCCACGGCCTCTTCAACCGCCTCTTGGCGAGGTTCCTGGACTAAAGCCACAACATCTTCCAAATTCACTTCAATTTTTACTTTATCGGACACAAAAATATCTTTAACCAAAATATGGTCGCCAAAATTTTGAAGACGGGAAATATCAATTTGAAATTCATGAGGCAAATCTTGCGGCAAAGCTTCAACTTCAAGTTCATTAACGGTTTTAACCAAAATCCCGCCAGCCCTTACCGCTTCTGACTCCCCTATCAAAACCAAAGGAATTTTTGCCTTTATTTTTTCTTTAAGATTAACTTTATAAAAATCGGCATGAATGATTTTATCGCTCACTGGATCTTTCTGGATATCTTTTATCACTGCCGGCTCTTCCTTATCATTAATCTTTAGATTTATTAGAGTTGATTCGCCGGCTTTTTTAAAAACTTTTTCAAAATCAGAATACTTTATCTGGATTGGAAGCGGTTTAAAATTATGGCCGTAAATCACGGATGGCAAAAATCCATCCTTTCTTAAAGAATTCTGTGATCTGCCTATTAATTCTCTTTTTTGCGCCTGAAGCTCTATTCTTTCCATCGTCATGAAAGCTTACAAAATTATTGTAAAAAAATCAATGAACGCTTTCGCTCGCAATATCAATTTCTTCATAGGGGTAGCCCTTCTTGTAAATGGAATCTCCGTTACTTTACTCGAATTGCCGACAACTAGGGCGTGTCTACCCCTTTATCCCCTAGCTTGTTACCGGCAATTCTTCATAAAGATACCGGCCATTTCCAAGATACTTCCCAATTCAAAAATTGATACTGCAAGCTAATAGATTTGGAAAGCGATGGGCATAGACGGATTTCTGACGATCAAAAAATAAAGCGCGATTGTTTAAAATCCTGAGCTTGTCGAAGGACGAGTCTTGACTTTACGAGGCCGTATGTACAGCGAACAAAACTCGCTGGGTTTTGTAAGCGGTTTCCAAATGACTACACCCGAGGAAAGCTTTATTTTAAAAATCGGCTATATCCAGAGCGTTGCTTTTCCAACTAAATATCCAAAGTCAACAAACTTTCCCATTTGTTCGGTTCAGTTTCTTTAATATCAACTTCGTTATAAATAACAGATTTTATATTTTTGTTGAAATCATCAATTTTCACGCCGTAAATCTTGCCTTCTATCTTATTTTCCGAAAAGTTCTTGAACTTGACATCAAAAAAAACAGCATTGTGAATATCAGCCCGCGAGATGATATCGCTTAAAAAATCAATCAACAACGTATTGTAATCCATTGATTCAATAAAAAAATCTTCACTCACCTGCTTGCCCCGCAGGCGGCCGATAAGTTTTCCGACTGTCGATTGTTTGACGATTTCCGGTTTTTGAGTAAAACCCATGGCAAAAAGAGCATTTTTAAAAATGTCTCTTGGTGAAGAACCGAAAATACGCAATTTTAAATTTGCCGCCTCTTCCACAACTTCAAATCTTTTGGGCGGTTCTTTCATTTTAGACCTCAAATTCGGCAATTTTGGCAATTTAGGAATAAAATTTCTGGCCATATTAAAAATCTAAATCTTACTTTAAATTTATCTCTTCGAGTATAACATTTTTATCAGACCAAGGAATCTTTTTGCCTTTTGCTACGGCAATTGAATTTTCTGAACCTTTTCCAATTATCACTATTGTATCATTCTTACCGGCGCTTGTAAGGGCTTTTTTTATCGCTTTTCTACGGTCAATTATAATATCTAACTTATTTTTGTTTTTTACGCCAGAAGCAACGTCCTCGATTATTTTTTCAGACGGTTCATCATAAGGATCTTCGTCAGTAAGAATTATATGGTCGCAATATTTTTCAGCAAGCTCACCGAAAATCGGCCTTTTCCACCGGTCTCTCCCGCCGCCGGCCGCCCCAAGAATACAGATTAGCTTTTTAGTTTTAGGTCTTAAAGTTTTATATACTGCCTCGAGAGAACCCGGCGTATGGGCATAGTCAACTACTATTTTAAAATTCTGACCGGCCTCAATAAATTCCAGTCTGCCGGGAATATTTTTTATCTTGTCCAATGCTTTCTGGATTGTTTCATTGTTTACCCTATAACTTTCAACAGTCCTAACGGCCGCTAGGATATTTAATTTGTTAAAATCTCCCTGCAGGCCTGTTTTGAATCTAAAGTCATTTTTCAAACTGTAAAAAAATTTCTTTTTAGCCAAAAATTTAGAAAACAAATCAAAATATGGGGAATCAGTATTTAAAATATGTATATTTTCCGTTTTTTTGAAAAGCTCTTGCTTGGCTTTGTAATAGTTTTCAAACGAACCATGGCTTTCAATATGCTCTTTTTCAAGATTGGTGAAAACTGCCGCATCAAATTTTATACCAAGATGCCGTTTCTGCTTAATTCCTTCAGAAGTTATCTCTAAAACTGCAAACTGGCAGCCTGCTCTGACTGCCTGACTTAAGAAGTTATGAATCTTCCACCGGCCCGGCATAGTCATTTTCAAATTATTCGGCCATTCCTTATCCCCTATTTTGTAGCCAAGAGATCCTATGGCCGCGACTTTATAACCGGCTTCTTCCAAAAACTTGGTTATCAAAAATACCGTAGTTGATTTTCCTTTTGTCCCGGTAACACCGATTACTTTTATTTTTCGGGAAGGAAAGCCAAAAACAACCGCCCCGCTTAAAGCCAAAAATCTATAATACCAAGGCTGGAAAAATTCAAAAACTGGCCGAGGAATCAGCTTCCTAGCGATATTTAAAATCTTTTCCAAAAACAAAAAATCCCGAAACATATTCCTTATTTTTTACTAAGTGCTTTTAAGGCTTCTTTAACTATTTCTTCAACGTCTTTCTTTTTGGAAGAGATCTTCCTGATTGCCTCAATGGCCATATTCTTTTGGTATCCCAATGAAATTAAAGCATCTATTGCTTCACTTTCGTTTGCCACGTTCCCTTGTAAGAACCTCGCAAATTCAGGCTTTTTTGCTATATCTTTTAATTCTACTATTAATCTTTTAGCTGTCTTTGGCCCAAGGCCAGAGACTTTCCTTAAATACCCCTCATCTTCTTTTGAGACTGCGGCAACCAGTTCGCCTATCTCTATCGATGACAAAATATGCATCGCGTTTTTAGGACCTATTCCGGAAATAGAAGTCAAAAGATCAAAAGTTCCCAAATCTTCTTTTTTCAAAAAACCATAAAGCCGGGAAGTACCTTCACGCTGATTAAAAAACATCTGAGTATAGACTCCAATCTCTTTGACCTCATTATTTATATCTGATAAACTATCTATCGCCTTAGTTGGCAAATAGACGCTATAACCTACTCCATTTACATCAAGGATTATATATGTTTTACCAAGTTCTATAACTTTCCCGCGAAGAAAAGAAATCATTAAATTAAGTTTAAACTATGTTCAAACTTGTATCAACTTACAAACCCACCGGCGATCAGCCAAAAGCAATCGTCAAACTTATTCATGGTCTTAAAAACGGCCAAAAACAAATGATTCTTCTAGGCGTCACTGGCAGCGGGAAAACTTTTACTATGGCTAATGTTATAGCTGAATTAAAAAAACCGACTCTGGTAATTTCTCATAATAAAACTTTGGCTGCCCAGCTTTATCAGGAACTTAAAGATTTTTTCCCTGAAAATTCTGTTCATTATTTTGTCAGTTACTATGACTACTATCAGCCCGAAGCTTATCTCCCTCACACCGACACTTATATTGAAAAGGACGTAAAGATAAATCAAGAGATCGACCGCTTGCGCCATGCCGCCACTCAAGCCCTTTTAACTCGCAATGACGTTATCATTGTCGCTTCGGTTTCCTGTATCTATAATCTCGGCTCGCCTGAAGATTATAAAAACTTGAGTCTTGAGATTTTTGAAGGCCAAAAAATTTCATTAATTGAAGCGGTTAAATCTTTATCCAGGCTGCAGTACAAAAAAGATTATGAAATCAAAAGAGGCGGCTTCAGAAATACTAAAGATGAAATTGAAGTTTTTTCTGCTGACGGAAATAATTTGCATAAAATTATTTTCAATAAAAATAAAATATTCAAAATCTACACCGCTAAAGTAGGCCATCCCGATGACGTTGAATTTGAAAAACCAAACTATCAGAGAATTCTTGAAGCAAAAATATTCCCAGCCAAATATTGGATCGCGCCTGACCAAAAAATTGATATTGCCTTAGAAAATATAAAAACAGAACTTCAGCAGACAGTCCAAAAATTAAAAAAAGAAGGAAAAGGGCTTGAATCAGAAAGACTAATCCAGAGGACTCTTTATGATTTGAGGCTAATTAAAGAAACGGGCTATTGCCATGGCATTGAAAATTATTCCCGACATTTGGATTTTCGCAAACCTGGGGCGCCGCCTTTCACCCTTTTGAATTTTTTCAAAACCAAAGGCGATTTCCTTACCATAATTGATGAATCGCATATCACTATTCCCCAACTCAAAGGAATGCATCAAGGAGACAAGGCCAGAAAAGAAACATTAGTTGAATATGGATTCCGATTGCCGTCAGCCCTTGATAACCGGCCGCTTCACTTTGAAGAATTTGAAAAAAGAATCAATCGGTCAGTTTTTGTTTCAGCCACGCCATCAAAACACGAATTAAAAAAAGCAGGCAAACAAGGATTAGTAGAACAATTAATCCGGCCTACCGGGCTTTTGGATCCAACTATAGAAATAAGAGAAACTAAAAATCAGGTTAAACATCTAATCGAAGAGGTAAAAAGAAGAATCGCCAAAAAAGAAAGAATTCTGGTTACAACCCTGACAAAAAGAATGGCCGAGGATATGGCTGAATATTTAGCTGATAATGGAATCAAAACAAACTATATCCACTCTGAAATTAAAACCCTGGACCGCCTTGAGATCATTAAAGGGCTAAGAACCGGCCAATACGACGTTATTGTCGGAGTAAACCTTTTAAGAGAAGGTTTAGATCTGCCGGAAGTTTCTTTAATTGCCATTTTTGACGCAGACAAAGAAGGTTTTTTGAGAAACACCACGACTTTAATCCAAACCATGGGCCGGGCGGCAAGACACATAAACGGCCATATAATTTTGTATGCCGACAAAACCACTCGCTCAATGCAAACGGCCATCAATGAAACGCTGCGCCGAAGAAAAACCCAAGAAGATCATAATCAGAAAAATAACATCACTCCCCAATCAATCAAAAAAGCGATTAAGGATTATGATCTGCCGATTAAAAGAAAAAGAGAAAAAATTTATGACGAGCTCTCCACACCGATAAATCCGAAAGCCTGGTATGACATCAGTGAAATAATTAAACAACTTGAAAAAACTATGACTAAAGCCGTGAAAGAACTTGATTTTGAAACAGCTCTGACGATTAGGGAACAGATTTTAAAACTAAAGAAAAACGGAAAATAAAAACGAAAATTCCCGAAAGTCGGATGAGCAAGACCAGTAGATGCTCGGAGCAAAGACCGATGCTCTGACTTTCGGGAATTTGTTTTTGAAGGGCATTTACGCCACCTTTCGAAAAGAATTAGTCCAAATCTGAATCAGGAGTAAGGCCCAATCTACTTTCCATTTCTTCTACGAAAACAGAAACTTCGCAGTAGATTCTGAGCAAAACCTCCTTATCAGTAGGATCACCTTTTTTTTCAAAGCGATCCAGTCCGGCTCGGGCAAGCCGGATACTTTCTTTAAACTTTTCCAAAACAGGCGGCTCATGCGACATACCAATAACAGCCACGAACACCTCCTTCCCAAATGTACTAGAATAAAAGTTTAAACGACTGACAAAATTTTGTCAATACTCTATTGCAAAACAAGTAGCTTTTTGCTATATAATATTTAAATGCCAATTACAGAATCTGCAAAAAAAGCCCTTCGCCAATCAATAGCAAGGCGACAAAAAAATCTCCGAAAGAAAGAGGCCATTAAAGATATCATTAAAAAAGTTAAAAAACTTGTTGCTCAAGGCAAGACCGAAGAAGCTAAAAACCTACTGTCTCAAGCCTATAAAACTATAGATAAAGCAACAAAGAGCTTCCTCCACAAGCGCACCGCCGCCAGAAAAAAATCCCGCCTTACAGCCTTGCTTAGTAAAAATTCAATTAAGGTTTAGGGCTTCGTTAATCGCCGCCAGGTTAAAGCCGACTATCACTTTCCCGTCAATCAAAATAACCGGCACGCCCATTTGGCCTGATATTTGAATCATTTCCTGAATTCTGTCCGAATGCTCGCTTAAATTAATTTCTTCATACTCAACTCCCTTTTTCTCAAAATATTCTTTCGCTCCCCGGCAATAAACACAAGTAGAAGTCGTATAGATTTTAACGGATTTTTTTTCCATTAATTTTTTAGTGTCTAATTTGTTGTTTTACCTTCACTTCAAAAGTTTTATCAAAATCAACTTCAATGGAACTCCCTCGTTCCGGCTCTTCTTTAAGTAAAATCTCGGAAATCCTATTTTCAATTTCTTTCTGAATCACCCGCCTTAATTCTCTCGCCCCGAAATGCGGATCAAAACCCTGGCTAGCCAATTGTTTAACCGCCCGCGAAGACGCATCTAATTTATAGCCAAGCATTTTCAGTTTCTTGGTAAGTTTCTCTAATTGTAAAACAACAATCTTCTGAATTTCTTCTCTTTCAAGCGACTTAAAAACAATCACTTCGTCCAGCCGGTTCAAAAATTCAGGCCGGAAATAAATTCTTAAATTCTTTATCAATAGATCCTTCAAGGCATCATAATTCAACCGGTCAGACGCCGATTTATCAAATTCTTGATGGATTACTTCTGAACCGACATTGGAAGTGGCAATAATAATTGAATTTGAAAAATTAACTTGCCGGCCTTGGCCATCAGTCAAACGGCCGTCTTCCAAAACTTGAAGCAGGATATTAAAAACGTCTGAATGGGCTTTTTCAATCTCATCCAGCAAGATTATTGAATGCGGCCTCCGGCGAACTGCTTCGGTTAATTGGCCTCCTTCGTCATAACCGACATATCCGGGCGGCGCACCGATTAAACGGGAAACATTATGCTTTTCCATAAATTCAGACATATCCAAACGGATCAAAGCTTGATCGTCTCCAAACAAAATCTGAGCCAAGGTTCTCGCAAGTTCAGTCTTCCCTACTCCGGTCGGACCTAAAAATAAAAACGAAGCAATTGGCCTGTTTATGTCGCCAAGTCCCGCTCTTCCCCGTCTTATTGCCTGAGCCACAGCCTTGACCGCCTCTTCCTGATCAATCATCCGTTCATGAATCCGCTCTTCAAGATTAAGCAACTTTTCTTTTTCGGCTCTGGTCAGTTCGGTCAAAGGGATTCCGGTAAGTTTTGAAACCACTTCAGCTATGTTTTCAAATTTTACTTCCGGAGTAATTTTCGCTTTTTTAGTTTCCCAGTCATCAAGTTTCTCGGCTTTTTCTTTTTCAAGTTCGACAATTTCTTTTTCCAAAGCCGAAACTTTTTTGCTTTTAGCATGTTTAGCCGCATCAAGCTCTTTTTTGAGATTTCTGATTTTTTCTTCCTGACTTTTTAAATCACCCGGTTCGGTGGTGAATTGAATCCTTACACGAGAAGCAGCCTGGTCAATCAAATCAATAGCTTTGTCAGGTAAAAATCTACCAGTGATGTAGCGGTGTGAAAGTTCAGCCGCACCAATAATAGCTTCGTCTGAAATTTTAACCCGATGATGCGATTCATAACGGTCTCTCAAGCCATGTAGAATCTCAATCGTCTCGCTGACGCTTGGCTCAGAAACATAAATCGGCTGAAACCTCCTTTCCAAAGCCGCATCTTTCTCAATGTATTTCTGATATTCCTTCAAAGTAGTCGCACCAACAACATGAAGTTCGCCTCTTGCAAGAGCGGGTTTAAACATATTAGCCGCGTCCATTACCGCCCCTTCAGCCCGGCCGGCGCCGACCAAAAGATGAAGCTCATCAATAAAAACAACAAGTTTATCCGAATTAGCCCTTATCTCATCTAAAATCCCTTTTAGCCGTTCCTCAAACTGCCCCCGAAACTGTGTGCCGGCCAAAATGCCTGACAAATCAAGTTCAACCACCCGCTTACCCTGCAAAGGTTCAGGAACATTTCCAGAAATAATCCTCTGGGCTAAGCCTTCAATGATCGCCGTTTTTCCCACTCCGGGTTCGCCGATTAAAACCGGATTATTTTTAGTTCTCCTCGCTAAAACTTCAATCGCCGTCTCAATTTCATTTTGGCGGCCGATAACCGGATCCAGTTTTCCAAGCCGAGCCATCTGAGTCAAATCACGGGAAAATTGGTCAAGATTTGGCGTCTGCATCATCTGGGTAAAACCGTCTTTTGCCCCCCGGCCAACAACTTTAACTACTGCATTTTTTATTTTCTCATAGTCAAGTTTCTGCTTTTTCAAAATTCTCGCGCCAAGACCTTCGCCTTCAGCCATTAAGGCCAGAAGCAGATGCTCCGGTCCGACATAGCTGTGCCGCAAACTTTGGGCTTCGGGCAAAGCTAAATCAAAAATTCTTTTCATCCTTGGCGAATAATCCAATTCTTCCCGGCTTGCCCCTTTTTCAATGTCTTTCTCAATAGCCGAACGAATTTCAGTTTCAGAAATTCTTAAATTATTAAAAACTTTTTTAATCGAGTGGTCATTTAGTAAGGCCAAAAGCAGATGTTCAGAATCAACTTCGCGGCTGCCAAAGTCTTTGGCATATTTTTCTGCCTCGCTTAAAACCTGCCTTGCTGACTCGGAAATATAATCCTGAGTATCAACTCTTTCCTGAACCCTGGGCTCGCCTTCAAAAATATTACCGAACAAATCGCCGAAAATATCATCACCAAAAATACTGCCAAAGCCAAACGGATCGCGGCCACTTCTTTTTTTTGGACTGTCTCCGCGCCTAGCCGAATCATTTCCGCCAAAACTAAAATTTACTCCTTTAGAAGAGCATTCATCACAAACATTCATTACCGATCTTGAACCGTTAGTTATCTTTACAATCCGGCGAGTTGATGGATTTTTCTTGCAAACATCGCATAGAGTCATAATATTAGTATTTAGATAAATAATCTTAGCAGTTTATTTAGTTTGAGTCAAGAAAAAATCTTAAAGTATTTCGTGGACATCATCAACCCACCTGCAATACTCGCAATTTTCGTGGGCTTTTGGCTTTGAAGCCGATATAATTTTGTAAGTTTCCTCTAATATTTCCCGACCTCTTTCAGGACTAACATCAATCTTTTTCAATTCAGACTTAAACCTAACTATCCCATCTTCGTATTCCTGGGGCCAGAAGAAGAGTAGATAGCCAGTTGTTGCAGATTTAAAACCATTATTTTCAAAAAGAAGTGCATATAAATCAAGCTGATGCTGATAATGTTCATGCGTATCCTCTTTCGTTGGATATCCTCGAGTTTTAAAATCAAACGGAATAAACTCACCTCTTTGGCTTACTAAAATTTCGTCTACGGCACCTCGAAGCAGCATATCGTATTCCGGAAATTCGGCTTTAAAACCGCCACGGCCAAAATTGATATTGCGCCACACATTAAATTTATCCATATCTTCATTATAAAGCTTGGCATCAGTGATTTTGTCAACCAACTCTGGAGGTAGTTCATTTTTCAAACGGTAGATATCAAAATAATTTTTAAAGACCTCGTCCATACCACTGGGTAAAGACGGAAAAATCCCGCGGGGACGCTCAATTTTTTCACGATAATGAAGCCACAAACACCGCGGACACTCAAGCAACATTCCAATTAGAGATGGAGAAATTTTATACATATGGACTTACCTTCTCCCGAATAAACTCAACAAAAATATCCCAATCCCGACTAAAATAATCATCGGGCCGGGTGGCAATTCATAAGCTCTTGCAATTAAAAGACCTGACGGCGCAGTTATTAAGCCAAAAAATGTGCTCAAAGAAGCATATCCTGTAATACTACGGCTCAAATTTTTAGCGGCCGTGGCTGAAACTATAATTAAAGCGCCCATAAGCAGGGTGCCGACAACCTTAACCCCTAAAGCCACAACCGCCGCTACCAAAAACAAAAATAAAAGATTTATCCTTCTTAACTTTACGCCGTTAGCAACAGCAAGATCTTCGGAAATAGTTCCTAAAACCAAACCTTTATAAATCTTAGCGCCGATGGTAAATACAAGAATTGAAAGAATAATAGCCAATCCGGCATCAAAAATATTAATCTGGGATATATCGCCGAAAAACGCCTCGCCTAATTTTTCTAACTCAGGAATAATCATCACTCCGACTGCCAAAGAAGCAACAAATAAAATTCCAATTAAAGATTCGGTCGAAAGTTTGGTTTTCTTTTCAAGAACCCAAATTATCCATGAAGCGGCAAATAAAAATATAAAAGCCAATAAAAACGGACTAAGATCATAAATCAAGGCAATCCCGATTCCGGGCAGGGCAACATGGCTTAAGACATCACCGGCCAAAGCGAGGCGCCGCAAAACCATTATTGAACCGAGATACCCGGCCGCGGCCCCGACAATCCCTGCTGTAATTAGTGAAAATAATAAATCCAATGGCATTTCTTGAATTCCCGTCGCTCGCCCGTCATGAAAGCAAGCTTCCCTGCGGGCTCGCTAGGAAATATAATAAATTATGATCAATCATTTTAACGTATGAGAATGTTCAACAATCCCTATTTCCGTCCCATAAAGTTTTTTTAATTCATCGGCATTTAAAGCCTGATGCGGCGGCCCGAAGCAAATTTTTTCCCTATTCAAACATAAAACATTACTGGCGTATTGATAAACCACATGAATATCATGAGAAATAAAAATGACAGTCAGGTCGTGCTCATCTCTTAATTTTTTAAGCAGATTGTAAATTGTCTCTTCCCCGCCAATATCCACGCCAGTGGTCGGTTCGTCAAAAAGCAAAACTTTGGGATTGCCCAAAAGAGCGAAGGCAATCAAAACTTTCTGAAGTTCTCCGCCGGACAAAACTCCAAGAGGAAGATTCAGTAAATGGTGGATTAAATGATGCTCATCTTTGGTTTGAAATCCTACCCATTTTAAAACCTCTGTTATTTTATTTTTGCTACCTTTATAGCTCAAGAATTCTTTAACGCTCAAAGGCAAGTCGCGTTCAACAATGAACCGCTGGGGGACATAGCCCACTTTAATATTTTCTTGCCAAATTATTTCCCCCGAATAAGGCACGAGTCCTAATAAAGCCCTGAACAAAACCGTCTTCCCTGCCCCATTCGGACCGATAACCGCGGTAATGTCGCCTTTCTTCACCTCAAAGCTTAAATCTTCAAGAATTTTATTACCATCAAACTGGACTGAAAGATTTTCAACTTTAAGGATTGTTTCGTTAGACATCTTTAAAATGATAGCAGAAAAAATTAGTTTTCGGAATTAGAAAGATTTTTTGTATTCTTGCACTTTGGAAAATTGGAGCAGGCCATAAACTTTCCGAAACGGCCCATCCGAATAACCATCTTACCGCCACATTTATCGCAGATTTCATCTGTTTCTTCCACGGTCTTATCGCTGACTTCTTTGTATTTTTTTTCAAGGTTCTCACTGAACGGCTTATAAAACTCTTTAAGCACTAATGTCCACTTCTCTTTCCCATCGGCTATTTTATCTAAATCATCTTCCATTTTGCTCGTAAATTTCAAATCAACCACATTCGGGAAATGCTGGACCAATAAATCATTTACCATTTTGCCGATTTCAGTCAGATGAAAATATCTGGTCCGATCTTTCTGAACATAATTCCTATCTTGAATAGTTGAAATAATCGGCGCGTAAGTTGAGGGCCGGCCAATGCCGAATTTCTCCAAAGTCTTAATCAAAGACGCCTCATTAAAACGCGGCGGCGGCTTGGTAAAATGCTGCTTCGGTGAAATTTCAGAAACTTCTACTTTTTCTTTCTCTTCCAATTTAGGCAAAGTCAATTCGCTAAACTTTATCGGATAAACTTTTAAGAATCCGTCAAACTTAAGAATTTGACCGTTGGCTCCGAAAGTGTAATTACCGGCCTCTATTTCTACGCTCATCGTATCAAAAATAGCCTCTTTCATCTGGGTAGCCATAAAACGGCGCCAGATTAAATCATAAAGTTTGAATTGCTGCGGAGTTAAATGGCTTCTAATGCTTTCCGGAGTCCGCGCCGGATCAGTCGGCCTTACTGCTTCGTGAGCTTCTTGGGCCAGTCGCGATTTAACTTTGTATTTTCTCGGAAATCCAGCCCAATATTTCTCACCAAACATTTCTATAATCGCATCTTTGGCAGCCCAAAGCGCCTGTTCTGAAAGATTGGTTGAATCGGTTCTCATATAAGTTATTAAGCCGGTTGGCCCTTTGTCGCCAAGCTCAACACCTTCGTAGAGTTGCTGGGCCAGCATCATTGTCTGCTTTGAAGAAAATCTTAACTTTTTAAAACCCTCTTGCTGGAGAGTGCTGGTAATAAAAGGAGATGCTGGGACCCTTTTCTCCTCCTTGCTTTCGATTTTTGAAACGATAAATTCCTTGCCTTTCAAATCATCTAAAATTTTATCGGTCTCGACTTTATTCTTAATGCCAGGTTTTGGAATTGCCTCGCCTTTTATTTTATTTAAAAAAGCAATAAATTGTTGCCGATTATCAGTTGCAGGTTGCAAGTTAGCTTCAATCGTCCAATATTCCTCTGCCTTAAAATTCTCAATTTCTCTTTCCCGCTCAACAATTAAACGAACTGCCACTGATTGGACCCGTCCGGCCGAAAGCCCTCGGGCAACTTTTTTCCATAAAAAAGGAGAGAGTTTGTAACCGACCAGCCTATCCAAAACCCGACGCGCCTGCTGAGCATCAACTAAATTCATATCAATAGTCCGCGGATGTTCAAGCGCTTTTTCAATCGCCCCCTTGGTTATCTCGTGAAAAACAATCCGGTCTACGGTTTTCCTTTTAGAATCTTCTAACCCCAAAGCCTGAACCAAATGCCACGAGATCGCTTCTCCTTCTCTGTCTTCATCAGTCGCCATTATGATTTTTTCTGATTTAGAAAGAAGCTTCTTCAAGGCGGCAATGGTTTTTTTGGCTTTTGGCGGAATCACATATTTTGGCTCAAAATTATTTTCAACATCAACGCCAAGAACGGTCCTCGGCAAATCACGGACATGACCAAAAGAAGCCTGAACCGAATATTCATGGCCTAAAAATTTTGAAATTGTTCTTGCTTTGGCTGGTGATTCTACAATTACAAGATTCATATTTCCTCGTCTTCAATCGGAGTTAAATATCTTTCTTCCAAACTATATTGTCCATTCCCAAGATTTTTAATTATTCCTTTCATCTCCATTGTTGTCAACGCGGCATTGATTTTTTGGACGGCTGTTCCGGAAAATCTTGCAATCTCGTCAATATGCTTCACTTCCCCGTTTCCGTTTAAAATATCAAAAATTTTTTCTTCAACTTTGTTATCGGAACTAAAAATTTTAGCGCCGACTTCATCAACTGCCGGCAAACTGAATTTAAAATTCAGTTCCTGCAAAATATCCTCGGCTCTGGTAACCAAGGCCGCCCCCTGTTTCAAAAGCAGATTAGCTCCAAAAGACATCCTCGAAGAAATGTTCCCAGGTACGGCAAAAACTTCCCGATTTTGCTCCAAGGCATGCCTTGCCGTAATCAAGGCGCCTGACCGCAAAGGTGCCTCAACAACTAAAACGCCTTTGGATAGACCGCTAATAATCCTGTTTCTTGAAACAAATTTTTCCCGATCTGCCTTCATTCCAATTGGATGTTCCGAAATCATTGCCCCGCGCTCAATGATTTTCCTAGAGAGACTGATATTCTCCTGGGGAAACAAACTTCTTTCATCTAATCCCGATGCAACCACGGCAATGGTCCGGCCGCTGGAAGACAAGGCTCCTTTATGAGCTTCAGTGTCAATCCCAACTGCCATTCCGCTGACTATAGTTAAACCGGCATTAGCCAATTTAAAAGCAATGACTTGGCTTGTTTCTTTTCCGTAATTAGTAGCGAGCCTTGTTCCGACTATTCCGAAACAAAAATCATCTTCTTTTTTTAATTCTCCTTTCATATAAAAAAGGACTGGCGCATCAGGAATATGTTTTAGAAGTTTGGGAAATTCCGGTTCGTCAAAAACAATCATTTTAACTTTTTCTTTCTCAAGTTTTTTCCATTCTTTCTCGGAATCAATCTTATTTTTTCCTTGTAAGAGCGCGGAGAGTTCAAAGTTTTTTATTCCAGCGTTTCTAAAGTGACTTTCTGATCCCTTGAAACCAGCTTCAAAATCTCCTTTAAAATATTCGTTAATATTTTTCAAAGTGCCGTATCCCACTCCGGGGATACAGTTAAAAGCGTTTAAATGAACTTTTTGGTTTTCAGTCATAAGAAAGATTTAATCTTTTCTGCCGCTTCTTTAATTAATTTATCTAATTTCGGCTTTTCGCTTGAGCCAAATGGACCGACTACGAATTTACTCATCTCACTCAATTTTTTTCTCTTGTCTTTTATTTTCCTAATTTTGACGATTTGTTGGTTAAAAGTCCCAATCCTTAAACGATTAAATTTATCAGTCTTTAAAGCTTTAATAACTGATTCCACTCCTTTGTGCCCGGCCGAACTCCGGCCAAAAGAAATTTTTGTCCTGCCAAAAGGGATATCTAAATCATCATGGATGATGACTAAATTTGAAACTTTAAACTTTAAACTTTTAGCTAATCCCTTAACCGCCTCCCCGGATTTATTCATAAAAGTCTGGGGCTTAGCCAGCAGGACTTTTTTGCCGCCCATTTTAACTTCAGAGATTTCAGAGTTTGTTTTTTTATCCAAGATAAATTCGCCGCCATACTCTTTATTAATATACTCAATGACTTTAAACCCGATGTTGTGGCGGGTATTTTCGTATTCTTTCCCCGGATTGCCAAGTCCAATAATAACTTTCAATTAACTAACAACTAACAACCGACGACCGACAACTTTAGCAGTTGTAAGTTATGAGTTGTAAGTTTTAAGTTGTTAATTTATATTAAATGTAATGGGCGAAGAAATCAAAAGTCAAAACAAAAAAAGCCGGGAAAACTTTTTTTTATTTCTACTGGAAATAATCAAGATATTGATTCTGGCTCTGGCAATTATCCTGCCAATCCGCTACTTTATCGCCCAGCCTTTTTTTGTGAAAGGGGCGTCAATGGAGTCAGCCTTTGAAGACGGCGATTATTTGATAATAAATGAAATAAGCTATCGGTTTTCCGAGCCTCAAAGAGGAGATACCGTGGTTTTCCGCTACCCAGAAAACCCAAGGCAGTATTTTATAAAAAGAATAATCGGCCTGCCTAATGAAACAATCGAAATAAAAAATAATCAAGCCAAAGTTTTTAATGAAGGGAATCCAAATGGATTTATTTTAGATGAATCAAGTTATCTTGATTCTGGCCAGATCACCGAAGGCAGTTTAAGAGTTAAGCTTTATGAAAACGAGTATTTTGTTTTAGGCGACAACCGTCTGCACAGTTCCGATTCCAGAAGATGGGGAGTATTGAATAAATCGTATATAATCGGAAAAGTTTTTATCAGGGCCTGGCCCGTGGATAAAATAAAATATTTCACTCCGGAAATCTATCTCGTTCCGGCTAAGTAAGAAAAACCCCGCAGGCGGGGTTTTTCTTCGGAGAAAAATTATCTCCTTCTCTTTTTGGCAGCCTTTCTCTTCTTGGCCACCTTTTTTCTTCTCTTAACCATCTGTTGATGCCCCTACACTCAAATTAGACAAGTTTTTCAAGATAACTAATCAGAAATTTGATTTGATTTTTGAGTGAGGGGCCGCTTTATATTTTGCGACAGCCGACTATACTGCCACTTTTCAAATTTTTGTCTCCAAAAAATGTGTATTCCTAATTTAATTTTACAAGTAAAAAACTTTTTTAAAAAATAAAAAAGTGGATAACTAAAAAATTTCAGAAAATTTTCTGAAATTTTTTAGCAAAAGAGTTTTTTTATCTTATCTCGTAAGTAAGAGTGATGTTAACCAGAATCTCTTGAGAACCCGGTTCAATTGTCGGAATCGATACCGCTCCTCCTTTGGCCTCTAATCCATAAGTAATCGGTAAGTCGGAAAATCCTTCCTGAATTGAAACCAGTTTGCCGAGTCGGAAATCTCCGGCTTTAGCCATTGATTTTGCTTTTTTTCTGGCTACTTTGATTGCTTCTTCGCGAGCTTGGTTTTGAAGGCTGACCGGATCGTCAATCGTAAAATTCGGACCGTAAACGGTATTGGCTCCGCGTTTCACCGCCCCGGCTAAAATATCGCCGGCTTTGCTCAAATCCCTTACTTTAACTGAAATAGTCTGGCTAATGCTATAGCCGATAATTTCTGGTGAGGATGGACAGGGCCGGATTATTTCCGGATAAGTCGGCAGATAAAGCGGACAAGGAGTGCTTTGGTATCTTGGCGAAATATTATAGTATTCGGTTTTTATGTCTTTTTGATCTATCCCCTGCTCTTTTAAATAAGAGATTATAAGGTTTATTTTTTCAGTGTTTTGTTTTTGAAGGTCAGTCAGATTTTCCCCGCCTTCAGTCAAAACGCCGACTGAAAGCTGGGCAATATCAGGCACCGCCACAACTTTACCTTCGCCTGAAACCGTAAAAGTCCGTTCCGGTACGACTGAACGCGAGTAAGCGCTGACATACCAGAAAACCGCGACTATAAAAAGAAAAAGTAAAAATGCCTTAACTGAACTAAAATAATTTTTCATTCAATTAATATAAACTATCTATTGATTTTTTTCCAGAGCCAAACAGCCGCCAGAATCCCGACAACCAGCCAAACAATAAGATCTAAAGCGGCGACGAAAAACCAAAAACTTCCAAGTCCCATTCCGCCGCCCCAATTCATCATATTCCAACCCATCATAATTATAAATAAAGATGATTGAAAATTATTTCACCGAAGTTAATATTTAAAAAGGCTGAAATGGTGTCCAGTATAAAATGCCGCGAGGATAACGGTGCCAAGCGCCGTAGAAATTAAAACAAAAACTAACGCTTTGCGAAGAATATCTCCGCTTGGATTACGAAAACCTTGATACAATGCCGCCGTAGCGGCCGCATACAGCAGTGCGGAAAAAATGCTTTTCGAAGTCCAGTGATGGCCGGAAAAATTTTTAAGCCAATCTTTTAACGGTGCTGAAAGTTCCGCCCAAATAGTAACAACCACAACAAAAACGACAGTTAAAATTGCCGCGCATGCCGATGAAATAATTAATTTTGGTTTATTCATAAAAATACATCAGTTGATTACTCCCCATCGGGCCGCGGCAGAGATTATAAATCCCATCGCGCCGATTAGAAGCCCCAATACGGCAACGACCCCGGAAAGCCACAAAGCAAGCCGGCGAAGCCGAAGCTGCTCCATTTCTTTTTTATCAAGCAAAGTGATGAATAACACGGTCATTGCAAGCGGAACAATAAACAAAAAAACATGTTCCTTGGTTTCCATAATAATATTGTGAGCCCACGGCGCGAGACCGCTTTTAATCACCGGCCTCACGAGCGCGCCGTAATAAACGACATAATAATAACCGCCGACAATCCAACTTGCGATAAAAGAAATAACGCCTACTGCCGCAGTAATAATCGTGCTTTTTTGCGAACCTCCGTCATCTTTTAATTTCCCTAATAACCACAAAAACGCATCAATACCGATAATCGCAAAACCAAGATGAAAACCGATGAGAACGGGTTTGCTTTGGATAATTGTTAAAAAATCCATATTTCCATATTATATTAAACTTTAAGTTTGGGTTCTACTCTTATTTTTTTATTAATCAATGCCAAAAGTATCAACAAGAGAAAGACTGTCAAAGCCATCATTGGAATTGTGATGTATCCTAAATTCATTATAAAAACCTGGCTGCAGGAAACCGAAAAACCAGTAACCGAACAAGGCAGTTCCGGCAATACTCCAATCTGTAAAAAATAATGGTAAGTAGCGATGAGAGCCCCAATTGCCGAAAGAACAATTAAATAATCATTGATGCGCCTATCGCCTTTCCATAAAGCCACAGCCAGAAGAATTGCTTGCGGGTACATTAAAATCCTCTGATACCAACAAAGAACACAGGGAGTGAAGCCAGCCACTTCAGAATAAAACAAACTGCCAGACATTGCCGTTAAAGAAACAATGAAAGCAAACAAATAACCATTTTTGCCGACAAATTTTAAAAGCGGGGATTTCTTATAAAAAAGAATCAGTAAAAACAAAACAACAGCGATAATCTGTCCACCAACAACTAAAAAAGAAAGTAATTGATTAATTGTAGAAATAAATGGAGACGTCATTTAGCAATTGCGTTTTCAATAATTGATTTGAGAACGCTGTAGTTTCTTGGATTTTCTATTTTCTGGCCGTTAAAAAAGAAAGTTGGAGTTCCGGGCACTCCGAGATTAGAACCGGAATCTCTGTCTTTTTTTATTTTCTCCTCAAGCGAATCATCTTTATAATCATTTAAAAAATGCTCTCTATTAAGATTAATGCTTTCAGCGTAAGAAGTAAATAATTGTTCGGGATTGCGGACATTTGACCACTCGTTTTGTTTTTCAAATAAAATATCGTGCATTTCCCAGAACTTACCCTGCTTCCCGCTGGCTTCGGCTGCCCGACTGGAAGCCATGGCATTCCCATGGATTTGAACCAAAGGAAAATGCCTCACTGCAAAACGTATTCGATCGCCGTATTCATCATATAATTGTTTTACCAACGGATAATAAGAGGCGCACGCCGGACATTGAAAATCAAGATATTCAATTAAAGTCGGGGCCGCATCATCATTCTTGCCTTTCACCCAGTCAGTGCTGTTTAATTTAAGCAATTCAGCTGTATCAGCAGAAGGGCCGGCTGCCTGCTGGGACAATTTCCAAAGTCCAAAACCAGCCACGAAAATTAATAATATCAAAAAAAATCTCATCCAATATTTTTTATTTCTTTTAGAGCTGGCCTGCTGTAATCGTTCAGTCATCCTTTCTTCCCGCTTTAATTGCTTAACTTTTTTTTTCGTCAAATCCTGAGTATTTTGGCTGTCTTGTTCGTTTTCCATAATTCATTATTCCATTTTTTAACCGAAATTACAACGCATCTTCAGTATAAACATTGACCGGATTCCAAAGCATAAAGCCGCGATAATCATCACTTCCCTCCTCCCCGAAAGAATCAATTACTGCTTGAATTTGGGCTTTTACTTTTTCGGCGTCATAATCCGCGCCCAAATCAAAATCCTGAAGCCACGGCCGCAACGATGAATTTGAACCGGAGTTTCTTAAACGGATTAAAGCTGTATCCATAGATTTTCTAACCACTTCATAAGGATATTCAGCCGGTTTTCTTTCTTCGGTTGGCGAACCGCTTAAAAAGGTCAACGGGAAATGAGACGGATAAAGCATCGGGCTTACAAAATCAAAAAATTCAAACGCGTCTTCAATCATCTGCCCCACTCCGAAATCGTAAAAAGTGACTGCAGCTAGGCCAAAAAGATCTATTGAGAGTCGAGCGTCTGGCATCTGACGGCGAATTTCTTTATAAAAATCTCTCATCACCAAGCTCATTAACCGTTTGCCGTCCCAGAACGGAAACAATCGATCATTCAAATCACCGTCAGTCGGAAAACGGATATAATCAAAATTTATTTCGTCAAAACCGTGGCTCCAAGCATCTTTGGCAATTTTAATATTATAATTCCAAGACTCGCTTGCCGCCGGATCAATCCAGGCAAGTCCTTTATAGTCTCGCCAAATACTTGCCCCGTAGGAAGCTGAAGGCTTTCCTTCGGAGTTATCTTGTGAAACTGTGGCAACTTGGCTTAATTTTACGCTTTTGACTGCAAGCTCAGGCTTAGATATGGCTAAAACTTGATCCTGGAAAACTGCTTGCCGGGCAATAACGTAAATTTTTTCGTCATGCAGCCGTTTAATTAAAGTGTTAATCCTTGGGATTTTCGCTTCCTCAGCCCCGTATTCCCCCGTCTCTTTAACTGAAGTGTTGTATGAAATCTTTCCGGAAAAATCCTTTATATCAATCACTACAGCATTGATTTTTCCGGTCCGGGCCAAATTTATGACTTGTTTGATTTTTGCCTCATTGCCTCCTGACCAACCGGTCAAATAAATTGCTTTTACTGCTTTAGGCGGATCATCTAATTGTTTTTGAAATTCAATATCCGGCGGAAAAAATTGATTTACGGTTGTCCTCGTGGTCAGCGCTTTTGTGCTCTCCTCGTCTATTGCTATCAGGGTCTCTCTGGAAGAATTTTTATTCCAGATTTCTATTTTCTTATCCGGATAAAAAACCAAAAACAAACCGATAACTATCAAAACAGAAATAAAAATGACCTGTACGGTTTTACCTTTTAAATTTTTAGAAACCAAAGAGTTTTGCCAAACTGGCTAAAGTATTTTCAATTGATCTGGCAATAAATCCTTCTGGCTGACAATACTGACCATCCCAGACTCTATCAATCCCGGCACAATGAATAGTAGCCAAGTGATTATAAAGGGCGCCGCTTGTTGGAGGAGGTGGTGATGATTCCGGAGGCGGTGAATAAGTAGATGGCGGGGGCGTATATTCTGTTGTCGGGTAAGGCGTATACGTAGTGGTACTGCCCTGGCAGGAACTTGTCGTATAATCCCACCATTGGCTGGATGGACAAGATGGAAGTGGAGTATAAGTAGCAGTAGCGCTACCCTGACAAGAACTTGTCGTGTAATCCCACCACTGGCCGGACGGACAAGATGGAGGCGGAGTGTAGGTAGTAGTACTTTGATATGACGAACATGAACCAAAACTGCTTACACTGCTTGAATTTAATGATCCACATTTAGATCCATCACTATCAGACATACAATAACCGCCGGCATTATTAACATACATAGTATGAGAACCGCTTGGGCAGGAACCACTGCTTGTTGGCGGCGGGTATGACGGATAAGGCGAGTAAGTAGCTGTATTTGATACACAGGCACTCCTTGTGTAATCCCACCACTGGCCGGACGGACAAGATGGAGGCGGAGTATAAGATGGGCCGGGCGTATAAGTTGGTCCGCCGCTGTAAAAACATCCCGGCGTAGTTGTCGTATCTCCTTCTTTGGCTGATTTACTCATTGGTCCGTCGCAATAGATCTGTCTACCTGATGGATCAGAATACATCTGATGGCAACCGTCGCCAAGAAGACTGATTAATGATTTGGAACAGCTGGAACCGCCGGGGCCTGGGCCGGGAGAATAACTCGGATAAGGATAAGGACCGGGCGTATAAGTTGATTTTGGACAAGTAGTTGTTGACTTGCCATCAGCGGTATAACAAGTCCCCGAATAATCTTCCCGATCATTCATACAGAACCCTCCGCTTTCGCCATGATAGTGGTATCCAGCCGGGCAAGAAGTTGTTCCTCCACCAGTGCTTGAACCAACGCAGTACCCCCTTGCCGGATCCCACCACTGCGGTGAAACACATTGGCCGCCTAATTGCGACGGGCACTTGATTGTTGTTTTACCATCAGCACTATAACAGACCCCCGAATAATCTTCTCTGTCATTCATACAAAATCCACCCTGTTCGCCATGAAAATGGTAGCCGGCCGGGCAAGAACCAACAAACGGATCAACAGTACCACAGCTTGAATCAGTCAAATCTATTAATCCATCACTATCATTATCAATACCGTCAGAACATTGTCCCGGATATTGACCTTCCCAGCCGCTGCCCGGATAAGGCGTATAAGTTGGTCCGCCGCTGTAAAAACATCCCGGCGTAGTTGTCGTATCTCCTTCTTTGGCTGATTTACTCATTGGTCCGTCGCAATAGATCTGCCTACCTGATGGATCAGAATACATCTGATGGCAACCGTCGCCAAGAAGACTGATTAATGATTTGGAACAGCTGGAACCGCCGGGGCCTGGGCCGGGAGAATAACTCGGATAAGGATAAGGAGGAAATGGAGAATAAGTTGGTATTGGATTACACGGCCCGTCTACCCAACATCCGTCGCTGTTTCTAAACGATTCTCGGTACTGGCCAACCGGACATTCTACATAATAAGACGGAGCTGGACAGACTGGGGCAGACGGGTATGGATATGGCTGGGGTCCGCCAACATTGACATTACAAAATTCCTTGGCTCTGACAAAATCGCCGGAAGTAATTGCCCGAAGACATTCCGGACTTGGCCCGTATGGCGGCTGGCTCCCCGGCGGAAACGGAGGAGGATACCCGGGTCCAGAACCAAAAGGCTGGCCGTATGGAAGCTGATAAACAGGATCTCCGTAAGGCTTAAAGACTGACTCACCGCTGGTTATATATCTTTCTTCAATAGCCGGACGGTTAAGGCTATATTCATACTGTTGATATTTGACGGCCGCCTGATCGCCGGTAAAACCGGAGATACCTTGTTTAGCTCCAAAAGCTATACATTCCGGGCCATTAACCGGATTAGAACAATAAACAAAACACCCTCTTTCATTTTGACAGCCGCCCGGACCGGAAAAACTTCCACTTGTAAACTCATTTTTTCTTTGAGACAACTGGTCGCCTCTTTGAATATGACCTCTAATTTCTTCGACTATAAATCTAACTTCTGGATACTGCGAGGCCAATGCTTCAATTTTAGGCAGAGCTCTTTTGGCGCCTTCAAGACACTTTAAGCCAATACTCTGATCAAACTGGCCTTGATCACAAAGGTCAGGGCTAAAACCAAGTTCCTGCTTCATTATTTCGAAAACCTGCTCCATTACATTAAAATCATTCTGAAAGTCGTCGTGAATGAAATCTTTGCAGGAATTGGGATTCTGAACGCAAACATCAAAATCAACTCCGCCTCTTTCCCTAAATTTACTAACCATTTTAACGGCAAAGTCTTTGTCGGCTTGAGTAGCAAATCCTTGGGCAATCATAAAGTCTATACCCTTTGAAACAGCCTCAACATTGCCAGCCCGGCCTTCTGCTTCCAAGTAAGCTCCGATTTCCTCGGGATTAGTTATAGTCTGACCGTCTAAAGTGGTAAAGACAAAATTTTGCGCTTTTTTATAATAATAATCCGCCACACCGCTTACCCGGTTATAAGAATCCTCAAGCTCTTTTACTCCTTGAGAACCAAAAAATTTTGAAGCAATCTGTTTACAGACTGCTGGAATAGCTATTGTCCCTTCGGCTCTGGCTTCAGCCCCCGGATTTAAACAAAAATTGCCGCAACCCCCTACGGTGTTATCGCCACACTGATATTGACCGCCAGATAAAGCTTCTTTTAATTGAATAGTCCTTTCGGTAGAATCAGCAATCTCGTCTATCTGAGCTCTTGCTTCTATGGGAATATATTTTTTAACCCTATCTTCTCTGGCAAGCTTGGCACAACCCCTTAAAACTTCGACTGATGCCGTATCCGGATCCATTTCAATACATTGGTCAATTGTTAAACCGATGCTTTTAGCTGCTTCAACTATCTGTTTCTTTTCCCGAACTATTTTCGGGGTTAAATCAATCTCCGAAGCCAAGCCCGGATCTTTTTTGGCTATCCGACTAGCTAAACCTTCAGCCACACTTACAAGGCACTCAATGTTTTGACAGCTTTTTATTTGTTCAGCCACTGATCCTTTTATCTCTTCTAAAATAGTGTCGACTTGCTCAATCTGTTCGGGCGGAAAAAGATTATGCTCTTTGCCTATTTCGGCGCAGTCGGTAATATATTGATCTGTATTGCAGATTTCTCTTGCTTGTTCTTGATTCGTCACCTCTTCCCCGTAAACCCGGCTTAAATCGTCTAAAGCGGCATCAATCTGGTCCTGGGTCACTCCTTCGGCCAACTGAGCATTTACATAACTAAAAAAGGCTGCCAAAGAAATAAAGACAGCTATAAAGACTAATAGAATTAAAGTTTTATAATTATAATTTAGACTCACTTTTGTCAAAAAACTGAAAAAAATAATAAGGCTTTATCGGAAAAGCCTTATTAAAATGGATTCAGAATTTTCTTGGTTTTTTCAAATGGATTAACTTCGACTCCCCTCAAAGGATTAGCCACTTCGAACGGATTGGCTGCCTTGGCTGCATCTTCACCTGCCTTCTTGGCTGCTTCGGCCTGAATTTTCTTTATATCGGCTTCGGCTTTCTTATATCCCCGACTGTGCCCAGCCCAAAGACCGATAGAAAAAGCAACAACTAATAAAACTACTGCCAAAATCAGTTTATCTTTTGCCCACATAATTTGATTTTGAATTTTTAAAATTAAATGAAAAATTTAACGACCTTAATTTAATTATAATTTTTCTAAAAAAGTAAAACAATATAAGTTATCCACAATCAAACTAAATCATCCTAAAGATGCCCTAAATCAAGGGGATACACTCCACCGGAAGACCGGACAAAACAAAGACGAATAACAGTATCAACAAACTCTCTAACCGCCTCTTTGTCAGTAATGGAGTATTTGATAATTGAACCGGAGCGGATTTTCTGCCACTGGCTTTGACTGATATCATTAGGTTTTAAAATCGGGCCAGGAGCAATTGAGTTTATGAAAATTCCTTTGGGGCCAAGCTCTGCGGCTAAACCCCGAGTCATCGCCGCCACTGCAGCTTTTGTTACTATATAAGGCAAATAGCCGGGATATATTTTTCCGATTGAAGTTCGGTCAGAGACAGTCACAATATGCGAGCCGGGCCGCAGCAAAAGCAAACTTAATTGAATCGGCCAAAAAGTTCCCTTCACATGACTCGCGAAATTTAAATCCCAGTCCTCTTCTTTTATCTTTTCAAGGCTAACCGGCTTGAAAATAGAAGCTAATAGAACTAAAATATCCAACTTTTTAAATCCCCTTTCAATTTCGCTGACAGCTTTATGAACGCTTTCTTGATCAGCCGTATCGCATTGGACTATAAAAACTTTACGGCCTAATTTTTTTGCTTTTTCGGCAATTTCTTTTGCTTCCTTTTCAGAGCTCCGGTAGCTCAAAATCAAATCAGCTCCAAGTTCAGCCAAATTCATGGCAATTTCCTGTCCGATTCTCTTTCCGCCTGTAATCCAAGCGGTTTTGCCTTTTAATGAATGCCTTTCAGAAAATTTAGTCATTTAGTTTGAGCTCCAGCCGATAAAATTCGTGGCCGCTATACTGGCCAGGCTCATCAAATAATTTAAAACCCTGCTTTATCCAAAAATCTTTGACTCCGTACTCATAAAATGAAGTGGTCCGCATAATTTTAAAGTTATTTTCTTTGGCAAATTGTTTGGTAAACTCAACTAACTTCTTACCAATGCCAGATGACTGAATATCTTTGGCGACGGCTAAAGTTTCGATGTATAGCCTGCTATTTCTATCACGAAGGCTCGTAATGCCAATAATTTTCCCGTTTTCCTCTGCCACATAATACTCCCCTTTCTTAATTTGACCTTTTATGAAATCGTCTTTGTTCCAATTAAATTCGGGGATATCAAGATAAAGCAGATCAGCTATTTTTTTTATCGCCCCGCCATCTTCCTGATTTGCCAGTCTGATATTTATCATTTCTTCAGTTTATCTTTGAGTAAAATAACCAAAATTATCTCCTATCTTAATCCCATTTTCATCAACAAAACCGGCATTAACCTCTAAAACATAAGAGGCTAAAAAATCAGGCCAAAAAACTTCAGGAAAACTTTCCGGCTTTGCATTCTTTGAGATGCTTACGATTTTTTTATCGGAATCAAACCAGATTATGTCTATCGGAAAATTCATTTCTTTCATCCAGATTCCGTAAAGATCCGGCTGATCGTAAATAAAAAACAGGCCTCGGTTATGGGGCAGACTTTTTTGTCCTGAAAGCCCCAGAGTTCTTTCTTCCGGCGTTTCAGCAGTCTTAATTTCTATCTTTGTATCGCCAATTATAATTGAATTAAATTCAGAGATATCCTCCCCAGTGGAAAAATAAATAGCTAAAATTCCAGCTATTACTAAAAATATAACTGCCGCTATTTTTTTCATTTCTCTGATTTCAAATCATCTAAAACCTCTTGGGCATGAATTTCCGGCTTCACGTTTTCGTAGATTTTGGCGATTTTTCTTTTGGGATCAATTAAAAACGAAGTGCGAAAAGTCCCGTAATACTCTTTCCCCATAAATTTTTTCTTGCCCCAAACGCCGTATTTTTTTAACACTTCTTTTTTGTCATCAGCCAAAAGAATGAACGGCAAATTATATTTTTCGGCGAATTTCTTATGGCTCTGTACCGAATCAGCGCTCACGCCCAAAACTTTGGCCTTTAATTTTTGAAAAGCGGGAAAACTGTCTCTAATTGAACAGGCTTCTTTGGCACAGCCTGGCGTGTTATCTTTCGGATAAAAATACAAAAGCACCCATTGGCCGCGATAATCGGAAAGTTTATGAGTTTTTCCGCCCTGATCCGACAATTCAAAATCAGGCGCTTTTTGACCGGTCTTGAGTTTCATAATTAATGAATTTATTTATTCAACGGAGGATATCTGTCCGGGTCAATTGTCCGAGTAAAACAAGTTTTTCCGACATCATAAGACCAGTTGTCTTCAGTAATCGGATAAGGGTAGTAGGAGCCGCGCGGAGCCGCCGGCACCGGAACTTTCCCGATTTTTGAATCTTGCTTATTTGAAGTCTTAAAATTCGCGCAGAGCTCAAATTGCAAAAGAGCCAAAACTCTATATTCATAAGTCTCCCCTGTTTCGGGATCGCTTGGCGGGATAAATCCGGCGATATCATCACGAAGCTGATCAATATTCTGCGGCAGTGTTCTTTTAACCTGCCAATAATTTACAATTTGGTACTGAATATTTTGAAGGTCTGAAACGCGACGCTCATCAAACCGTCTTAAGCGCTGGGAAAAAGGAGAACCAACCGCAAAAAAACTGAAAATAATGAAAAACCCGGCCACAGCTACAACGGCCCGCACAAACCATCTCATTCTTGGGTCTCTGGTCGCCGGAATATCTTTTCTAATATTCCATAGATAATAAATAAACACTGCCGCCGCAATTATAAAAACTGCTAAAATCTTCAGAATGAATTGAATGGTTAAATCGCCGCTCAAAAACCGAAAAACCAAACTAACCAAATCGCCTATTATTACGATTGCGGCCGCAAAAAGAGTAAAATGCAAAAACCACTTCCTTGACCTAAGTTCTTTTTTCTCGGGGTTTTTTTCAAAATCTTTCTGGAGATAAGAATTCCACCAGACAAAAAGCGGGAAAACAATCACCAGTATTGCCAAGGGCCATCTTAAAGACTGATTGGCATAAAGCCTGTAATCGTAATTTAAAATATCCGGAAAATATAAATTAATCAACGCAAAAATAAGAGCGCCGAAGGTAATAACCGAAACATAAAGACCAATGACGGCTAAGAGCTGACCAAACACATCTTTTGGCCCTGTTTTTTTGAAATCTGTCATAATAATTCAACTATATCAGATTTAATTAAAAAAGTCATTCAAAAAAATGATCAATCCTGCGAGAAAAGCCAATCCATTAATCGCTTACGATGTTTCTCAATTGACCAGTCATCGGGTCTTTTGAAAAGCGCAGAATGAGTAATCTGAAATTCTTTTAATGCTTTAGTTGTTGCGCGCGGAAAATCCTTGGGAATACTTTTGTTGTAATTCTCAATAAATACCACTAGAGACGTCATTGCTTGGTTTTGCTCGAGTTCATTGCTCTTAGATTTCATTCACTTAAGAATAACACGAATTGATCTAAAAAACAAATTTTTCTTGTTCTTATATATTATTAAATTTCTAAATTAGCCCTGCTTTTTCCATAAATAATATAAAGCAAGCGGAGCTCCCCAGTTAGTCCATCTCTCAAAAAAATCCCAGACTGGATCAGGCCCAAACGGCCATCGAATCAAAGCTGTCCATAAACCCCAAAAAGCCATCCATAACATCAACGGCCCGATTGGCTTTACCAAAACCATTATTGCTAAAACAAGATCGATTATCCCGACTAATAAAAGAAGGGTTGTTATGGTGTCAGGATTAGAAATGCCGAAGGCATCAAAGTATTTAAACCAGCTTTCTTTGCCCTGAAGAGCGAAAACGCCATGACCCAAAAATTCTCCAAATATAGCGATGCGGAGTATCCAAGTTATTTTATTCATACTTAAATTATAGCTCATGCAAAAAACATATAAAGCAGATTTATCAACAAAAAAGAAAAGCCTCGCACTCCAGATGAAGCACCCGCCTCGACTCGTCGTTTTCAGCAAAGCAGGGTGAACCCTCTCAACTTCAAAAAACGAGTTCGTATCTAGTTTCTTGGCTCCGGGGGGAGGATTCGAACCTCCAACCATCTCCTTAACAGGGAGCCGCTCTACCGTTGAGCTACCCCGGAATATATAAAAAAGAATATAAATAATTTATCCTATTTCAAAACTAAAATCAATCATTTACAATATGATTATGACTCCAAAAAAACTTTTTACTTACTTCATCAAAAACTTCACTATCGTTTTGTCGCTGGTCCTTATCTGGCGAGGAATTTGGTACGTACTGGATTATATAGACAGAGGGTTTTTTGGCACTCATGCCTATTCTACCATCGGCGGAATAATTTTAGGAATAATTCTCCTCTATCTTCCTGACAAAGATCTGAAAGAAATCGAAAAACTTTAGATTTTGCCGAACTGCGGATTTTTGTTTTTCATTTATAATAACAAAACTGTTTAATTTTTATATCAAGCCCTTTTGCGTCTGAAATAATTAACGAGGCGGTAGACCAAACCGAGAATAACAAGAATTACCAATACCGCAATCCAGGCTCGGTCGGTACCCAAAGTAATCAAGTTGCCGATCTGGGCAAACAGGTTCTGCCCGGCTTGAGGAGTAACGGCCGCTTCTCCTTCAAGAGATGGCGAAATCGTTACTCCTAGGCTCACTTGAGGCGAAACTCCGGGCGCAGAAACCGCCGGCAAAATGCTTACCGCCGTCTGCAATACCGCGACGGCAAGAACATTCTGATTGTTGGCGTCCAAAACCAGAGAACTGCTTCCTGACTTAATCACTCCATTCCCGCTCTGTTTGGCATAAAAGGTTGCTGTTCCGAAAACATCCGTTGAAGAAACGCCTCCGGGATATCCCGCGGTTTTAATAAGTTTTCCGCCGATGTTGTCGGTCAAATCGTAACCGGGCTGGGACAAAGCCATCCAATTATTCCCGAAATTAAAAGACCTGACTTCCAAAAGATTTGCCGGATACTGAAGCTCCATTTTTGCAGTATAGTTTTTCACCCCTTGAGGATTGACGCTGATTGAAAGAGTAAAGGTCTGTCCTTGTCTCACGCTTACATTTATCGGCGTGAACGAAATTGTCGCGGCCGAAGCCACCGCCGCCATTAGGCCAAGTGATACTACTGATAATATAATCGCTGAAAGTTTTTTAGTCATATCGGTTAAACCGTCCAATAAACCATAAGTGAGTTGAAATCAAGAATGTCGACCAGATTGTCGCCATTGAAATCGGCCACATTGCCGACGCTCGCATTTCCCCAATTCACCATCAATATATTGAAATCAAGGACATCGATTTTTCCATCTTTATTGGCGTCAACTTTCTGGGCGGCCGCGCTCAAAGATGCTGTTGGGGTAGTGGGAATTATTCCGCCGCCGCCCCCACCGCCACTACCAGCCGGAGTTGGGTTTGGGGTTGGACTTGGAGTAGTTGGCAATGATACTGGAACAGTCAGATTAAGTTGACTGGAATTACCATTCGCAAAAACCGCCGTTTCGTTTGCTTTAACACCGTCAACATAGAACTCAACCGTTTTCCCCGCGAACGCCCCGTCATTATCAAGGGCAAAAAGCAAATTAGGATTGTAGCCGTAATTGCCACCTGCAGTTACCGAGCTTCCCACAGCAGATACAGATCCGCTTATTCTTGCTTCTACCGCCAGCCCGTTTGGAGCCGCTCCATTGGTGAAGCCAACAGAGCCGAAGAACTGATGTGGTAAGCTCAAACTTTGAGCAAACGCCAAGCCGGGCAGGAAGAATCCCATAAAGAGGACTGGCGTAAGTATTTTCAGAACTGATTTCATAGTTTTATGTATATCACAATTTGCTCTGTTTGTCAACAACAACACGGAAACTATGTTTACAGTGTGCGGTTTCCGTGTTGTTAATTGACACTATTTAGAGATTATTCGGGGTATAAACTTTTGCGCTTGGAAGCGAGATCCAGAAAGCGTCTCCGGGATTAATCGTTGTTACCGAATTAAAGAAACCAGTTGTGTTATCAAATCCCCACAACCCGTTGTAGCCAACTCCCGGTGCTCCAATTGAGGCAAACGCGCTCACAGGGGTGCTATTATCCTCATTCGGCAGCTGGTAGTAACCGATAAGGT
>Ga0209542_10003258_pt1 | contig 34945 bp, 30 predicted proteins | sample RifCSPhighO2_01_FD_184028 | JGI IMG/M metagenome (GOLD analysis project Ga0209542, IMG submission 184028) | Soil microbial communities from Rifle, Colorado - Rifle CSP2_plank highO2_0.1 (SPAdes) (version 2) | ecosystem: Environmental > Terrestrial > Deep subsurface > Rock core/Sediment ...
TGGGGAGAAGATATGGCTGCTCAAAAACATATTCAAGAACAATTCATGAATGCAATTCCTATAAAAGGAGAAGATATCATAGTCTATTATGAGCCAAACCTTGCAACTGAGGAAGATAGATATTGGTTTACAGCTCTAAATTACGGGAGAATGACTTTGTGGTTATATTTACATAAGTATTATGAAAAACCTGATAGAAAAGTTAATGGCTGCATTGATTGGGTAAATGGTGGCTTTAAAGAACTCAAAAGATTTTATAAATATTCTAATAATCAGGCAACTTTTAATATGACCAGTGCTTTTTGCTATAAAGACAGTATCCAGGGTCTTAATAATACTCACATCTTTTATCAAGATGACTTTTTTGCCTTTACTTTGAAAGGGGATCAGGTAGTAGATATTACCATGGAGGTGCTTGAGAGATTAAAGAATGTTGACAATAGCCCAAATCCCTTATAGACTTACCTCTGCTTTTAAAAATATGGCAATTAAAGTTACACATATAAAACCTGAATTTACAGATGAGAGAGGATTTATTTCTCGATTGGTAAACGAGGAAGATTTACCTTTTAAGGCCGTATTACTAATAGTAAGTAAAAAAGGAGCAGTTCGTGCTGATCATTATCATAAAAAAGACTATCATTATGCTTACTGTTTAAGTGGTAAATTTAGATATTCAGAAAAGAATATGAGTAAACCATCCTCTAAAACAGAATCTGTAATTTTGAATGCTGGTGATATGGTATTGTCCCGCCCCATGATGGCTCATAGAATGGAATTTTTAGAAGATAGTGTATTTTTAGCAATTACAACTGAATCTAGGGATCATGATAAATACGAGGCAGACACCGTAAGGTTAAAGTTTTAATATGAAGCTTTACATAAAGAGCAAGAGATGCCTTATCTGCGGAGGTAAAGAATTAACACGATATCTCACACTAGGAAAGGCAGCACCTGCGAATTCTTATCTTACTAAGCATCAATTAAAACAAAAGGAATTTAAGGCCCCTCTTGAAGTTTATTTTTGTCACAATTGTAGATTGGCTCAGCTTTTACACATAGTAAACAGGGCACACATATTTAGTCAGTATGATTATTTTTCTTCAACCTCTCCGATGCTAGTTCGTCACTTTGAAGAGTATGCTAACTTAGTCTATAATCGTTTTCCAGAGCAGTGTAAACAATTAGTGGTTGATATAGGTAGTAATGATGGTGTTCTTTTAAAACCTTTTAAGAAATTGGGATCCAGAGTTTTAGGAATAGATCCTGCCAAAAACATCGCCAAAATTGCCAATAGTCAGGGCATTGAAACAATAGCTGATTTTTTTAGTGCGAGTAGGGTAGAAAAACTTATTAAGAAGTATGGCAAAGCTGGGATAATTACATCGAATAATACTTTAGCTCACACAGATGCCCTGCACGATATTATTGAAGGAGTTAGTAAACTTTTAGATGAAAAAGGTGTATTTATTTTTGAGGTACAATATTTAGCTGATTTACTGGCGCATAATGAATTCGATAATACTTACCATGAACATATTTGTTTTTACTCAATCTATCCGCTTATACAATTACTTAAAATGCATTCAATGGAGATTATAGATATTCTTCATACTGATACTCACGGTGGGGCAGTTATGGTCCTTGCTTCTCACACACCTACACCTTTTCCTGTCGGTAAAGCTGTAGGGGAGTTTATAAAGAATGAAAAAAAATTAGGTTTAGGAAAGATTTCTACTTATAAAAAATTCGCTAAATATCCACCCCAAGTTAGACTCAAATTAACTAAAATGCTTCTAGATTTAAAGAAAAAGGGTAAAAAAATAGTAGCATACGGGGCATCTGCGAAGGCAACTACGCTCCTGCAATATTGTAATATCGGTACAGATGTAATCGAGTATATTACTGATAGCGCGCCTTCTAAAATAGGTAAATTTACTCCAGGGACTCATATACCGATTGTTCCAGCAGATACTTTAAAGAAAAATAGACCGGACTACATTGTAATTACTGCTTGGAATTATGCTAAAAATATAATGGAAAAAGAGGCTTGGTTCAAAGCATCTGGGGGGAAGTTTATTATCCCTATTCCTGAACCCAAAATAATTTAAATGGATAAATTTATAGTTAATGATTTAAAAAAAGTGTTAGAAGATATTGCAAAAGAAGCAAAGCTTTTGGAAGGAAAAACAATATTAATATCCGGAGGATCAGGTTTTTTAGGAAGTTACATTAATGTTGTATTTTATCTTCTAAATAAAAACGTTTTAAAAAATAAATGTAAGGTTATTTCTATAGATAATTATATAACTGGAGCAAAAAAGAATTTTATTATCGATATCAAAGACAAAAATTTTACGTTTATCCATGGAGATGTAAGATTGCCAATTAATTTAAATGAAAAGATTGATTATATTATTCATGCGGCAGGGCTTGCATCTCCTTTTTATTATAAAAAATATCCTCTTGAAACAATTGAAAGTGCAGTCATGGGGGCTAAGAATTTACTAGAGCTAGCTAGAATTAATAAAGTTGATAGCTTTCTTTTTTTTAGCTCAAGTGAGATATACGGAGATCCCGATCCCTTAGCTGTTCCTACGCCTGAAACTTATGCAGGTCATGTTTCAAGTGTTGGCCCTAGGGCTTGTTACGATGAGTCTAAACGATTAGCTGAGACTCTTTGTATTACTTATCATCAAATTTACAAAGTACCTATTAAAATAGTTCGACCTTTTAATATATATGGCCCAGGAATGAGACACACTGATTATCGAGTTATGCCAACATTTATTTATAATGGTCTCAGGGGCCATAATCTTCCAGTTCATGAAAAAGGAAGTCAAACAAGAACTTTTTGCTATATTACTGATGCTATAACAGCAATTTTTAAGGTTTTATTATCCGGCAGGAAGGGAGAGGTTTATAATATTGGAAATGATACTCCTGAAATTGGTATGTTCGAACTGGCGAGTATGATAGCTGATGTTATCAATAATGGGGTTAAACCAAGAAGAAGATCATACCCAGGTTATTATCCAGGAGGGGAGCCTCAAAGACGATGTCCAGATTTAACCAAAATTAGGACTGAATTAGGCTATTCCCCTAATGTCGATCTTCGCTCAGGCCTGCGTAAATCAATAAAGTGGTTTAAAAGAGAATATAGTCTATAATATAACTCTATAATGCATGATATATTTGATAATTTGCTATTAAATGTTGGTGACATGGCATTAAAGAGAAGAGCCCGGAGGGTACTGCAAGAATTACAGTTAAAAGATAACGATAAAATTCTTGATTTAGGGTGTGGAAATGGTTACTACTCCTACCTTCTTTCTAAAATCCCTTTAAACTTAAAAATAACTGGTATAGATAGTCATTTGAATGCAATTGAGGACGCAAAAGCCTTAATCCCAAAAGAGAAAGCAACTTTTATTATTGGTTATGCAGAAAAACTACCATTTCACGAGGGTGCTTTTGATAAAATAATTATGTCTGAAATTATAGAACATGTTGATGATGATATAAAAGTTTTAAAGGAGGCTAAGAGGGTTTTAAAAAAGGGTGGTATATTAGTTTTAACAACTCCGAATAAAAACTATCCATTTTTATGGGATCCAATTAATTGGATTTTGGAGCATTTTTTTAATTTCCATATAAAAAACGGTTACTTTGCCGGGATTTGGAATCAACATTTAAGATTGTATACACCTGAAGAGCTAAAAAAGAAACTAGAACAAGTTGGTTTTAAACTTTTTTCTTCTGAATTATTAACCGGTTGGTGTCTTCCGTTTAACCATCATTTGCTAAATTTAGGATGTAGACTACTTTATTACAAGAAACTAAATACTGGTTTATTACAAGATATTAATAAATTTAACAACTCCAAGAACAAAAAAACAAATTTAGCGCGTTCTCTATTTTGGTTTATAAATACTTTTGATAAGCTTAATGATATATTTCCAAATAATTCCGGAGTATCAATTTTTATAACCGCTGTTAAATAATAATCAAAAGAGATAAATTACATTTCTAAAAGTTTTGTCATTTCTACATTAATGTACAATGAGTCCTTGTAATTACCCTTATATTTACCTTTTTTAAGATTATGGTATATTTCCTCCAACCCATTTTTTAAATCAACTGTTGCGTTAAATCCAAGGAGTTTCTTAATTTTTTTAAAAGATACTCTGTAATTTCTTATATCACTAACGTCATCGTTTACTATAATTTTTACAGGTTTTCCATTTTTATCTTTTTTAACAATATTCGCAACAAGGATGGCTAGATTTCCAATAGTAATGTTTAAATTATCATCGCCCACATTTATTATTTGTCTATTTACTTCTCTTTCAGGTTTTTCTAATACTTTTACAACTGCCCTTGCTATATCTTTGGGGTGAATAAATGGTCTCCATTGAGTACTTCCTGTAACAGTAATGACCCCATCGTTATATGCCTGAGCTACAAACAGATTGGCAACCAGATCAAATCTCTGTCTCCTGGAATCACCAAAAACTGTTGCAAACCGTAGAATAGTTGGATGGAAATCTTTAGAATTATCAGTGAGAATTTCTTTCTCAGAATCAATTTTCGTTTGTGCATATAGTGATACTGCATTTAATGTACTTTCTTCATTCATTAAATTATCAGAGGCACCATAAACTGAACAGCTTGATGAAAAAATAAATCTTGGTATTTTAGCATCTTTTGATAGCTCCTTAACTATTCTGGTAGAAACAATATTCATTTGAACTGTTAGATCCTTGTTTACAATACAGGCAGGATCTCCTACCAATCCAGCGAGATGAATTACTGCACCCACTCCATTTAATGACTCTCTTAACTTCTGCCATTCGCCAATTTCCCCTTTAATAATTGTAAGACTCTTATTTTTCTTCAGCTCTGAGATAGCGTCTTCCCCAAATATAAATTGATCAAAAATACGAACCTTGTAACCCCTTTTTAGAAGCATTTCCGTGATATGGGTACCAATGTACCCACCACCGCCAGTTATCAAGATGGTGTTTTTATAGTTTGATTTCATCTTCTTTGTAAGCATGATTTATCGGGAAATGATAATCTTTAGGTATATGTCCTTTTAATCTACCTTCTAGAACTCTTTTAATCAAATCATTAGCGATTCTTTCAGATGATTTACCATCACCAAATGGATGAGACCATTTTTTTCCTCTTAGACTCTCAAGCTTTTTGTAAATTAATTTGCTTGGATATGCACTACTATTCGCCGGATCGAATTTTATACAACCTCCTGCATCATAAACTTGAGGTCTCTCAGAAGATATTCTTATATTTATTGTAGGAATTTGTAAAATGCATGTTTCCTCAGCAATTGTACCTGAATCAGTTAGTACCCCTCTTGAATTAACCATTAGTACTAACAGTTCCTCATATCCGATAGGATCCACCATAATTATGTGTTTTGGAAGCTTGATCTCCCTTTTCTTAAGTATTTTTTGAGTTCTATAACTCACTGGAAAATATATAGAATATGGCGAGTCGGAAAAAAATTTTACAATCGCATTAAAATTTTCCTCTTCATGGACATTTTCTCTCCTATGACAAGTCGCAATATAATAATTGTCCTTTTCTATGTTGTGGGCTTTAAAGAAATTTTTATTTGCCATTTTGTCATACTTATCTTTTTTTTCAAAATAGAATTTTTGCAAAATATCAACAATAGGATTTCCAACGACTACAATATTATTTGGATTTAACCCTTCTCTTATACCTTGCTCTCTATATTCATTCAAATAAACATACATTAAATCAGCTGCATGATCTATCGTAGTTCTAAATCTTTCCTCTGGCATATTCCAGTTATAACAACGCATACAAGCCTCAATGTGAGCTATAGGTATATTTAGTTGAAGCGGGGCAGTAAAACCTAAAACTGTATTTGTATCTCCTAGAAAGATTGTGGCATCAGGTTTGATTTCAGCGAGTACTTTAGATAATTTAATTATCAATTCTCCAGTCATTTCCGCATCATTATCACTACCACAACCCAGTTCGATTTCAGGTGGTTTTACATCAAGCTCTCTAAAAAAAATATCCTTTAAATTATCTGAATAATGTTGACCTGACCAAATAAAAATAATATCAACCTCATTTTGATTTCTAAGGTGTTTTAATATTAAAGCAGACCTAATAACATCGGGTCTGATTCCTAAAATATACGCTAATTTTTTTTTCATAGATCTTCTATTTTATACTTCACAAGTTTAGCATAGCAATCTGAAAGTTTTAGGAATAAATGCCCCTCCTGAATAGTACTGGTTGCTTCTTTTATTATACAAGAAGTGTTTACAGGTTTAGGAACTTTCTTAATTTTTTGAAGATTGATTTTTTTAGAATTTACTAAGATATAAGCATTAGGATAGGGGAAAAGAAGCCCTCTAATTAAATTATTTACGTCAACAAAATTCATTTTTTTAAGCATTTCTAGTTTAATCTTACTATCTTCAGGCAGTCTTCTTTTTGAAGGAGGATTTTTCGCTAAATCTTTTTGAGGAATAAATTTTAATTTACCTTTTTCTGTATCGTTTATTAACCGCTTTGTTATTAAGCTTCCTTTCTGTACCATTCTTCTAAAAATATGATTTATATCCCCCCTTAACGATATTGGTTTTTGCATATAAATATCCCCATTATCTATCCCGTCTGTCATTCTAAATACAGTCACTGCAGAATTTTTTTCACCGTTTATTATTTGGTTTTGAATCGGGGATCCTCCTCTATATTTAGGTAAAGGTGATGGATGAAGACATAAACACAAGAAATCCTTAACTATTTCTTTTTTTACCATCCATGACCAACCATAAAAAAGAGCTAAATCAATAGCATTCTTTTTTAAAAGTTCATCAATTTTATTGTTTTCATCTCCTTTTACAACATTTATCATTACATCTTTAATATTGTCTAATGAAAATTCATGGGATGGGGTAGTAATTAATAATTTTACTTCAAAATTTTTACTTTCTTTCTGGAAATTAAGTATTTTATTAAAGATTTCATAAGCCCATTTCCTATAAATAATAAAGGCGATCTTTGTTTTCATGTTTTTTTTATACTTTTGAGATTAAGTTTTTCAGCTTGTTCCAACATTAAACGAGCCATCTCTTGACCTGGTTTTTGTTGCAGATCAATTTCATGCGTATAAAATACTAGAAAACCATATTTTGTTAATGCTTGTCTTAACCTATTAAATACTCCTCTCTTTTTTAGCTTCTCATCCCTAAAAAACTCTACCCTAAATTGTGTTCTTATAAAATTCATACCTTTGAATTTTGCAAAGCCCTTCTTTAATAACTCTGTACCGATATTATTCGGCATTTCATGAGTCCCCCTCTCTCTATCTGTAGTAAATAGAGCTAACACATTTTTTTTATGGAAATAATTAGCAAGCTCGAAAGATTCTGAATAATATTGCAGTCGTACATATTTAGAGTGAGTATTTTTTCCCGCAAAACGATCGATTTCTTTGTAAATCTTATCAAAAGTCTTTATCTGATCTTTTTCAGATTGAACATACGGAGGAGTTTCATAATCTAATGCGTGCGGACCAAAAAATAGCCAGGGAGATTTTGCTAATTCTTTTTTAAAATCCAACACCTCCCTAAGAGTTCTTAACTTTCCATTAATTATCTTTTGGTAGAAAACATTTAATCCAATACTTACCCCAAATTGTTCATGTTGCGCCTTAAGATACTTTAATAGAGGATGATTAAAAAGGGGTATATTTTTATCTGTTATCTCAATCAGACAGTCAAATACATCATCTATTGAAAAATGATAATGGTTTTTTAGAATCATTTATAACTTACAATAATTCTCAAGCTCTATTAAGGCATGATTTAATTTGGATTTACCGAAAAGGCGGAGAATTTCCTTGTATTTAGTTGTTAATGTAAGATTTTTGAATTCGCCACCTTCTTTACTTATTTCCACCTTTTTTCTAAAAATCTTTTTAAAAAGTAGTAGAAGTTGATATTTAGATACTCCCTCATTGGGGGTAAAATGAAAAACATGACTTATATCTATCAACTTGCTAAATTTATTTTGTACAATAATTTTTTCGCAAAGTTTTGCAAATTGCAGTGTTGTAACACCATTCCATTTGTGGTTTGCATAACCTTTTAATTTACTCCCTTGTTTCTGATCCAAAAACCAGCCCAATAATCCTAAATTATTTTTAGGTTCTGGGCCAATTATTGAACATCTTACATTTAAAAAGTTTCCGGACAAGACCTCACCTAAACTTTTTGTCTTTCCATAAACATCTCTTGGATCGTGAATCGCAGTTTCATCATAGTTGCCAGTTTTACCTGAAAAAACACAATCAGTGGCAATTTGTATAATTTTTGCATTAGATTTGCTGTAAAATTCTGCTAATGCATGAGGAAATAATGAGTTAATCTTTATAGCCTTAATTATTCCCTCAGGATTGTTATCCTTGCAGTAAGGCTTGATTATACCTATACAGTTAATTATGTAATCAAAATTTTTGAATTTGAAAAATTTTGAGGGGTTTTTTAGGAATTCTTCCGCATTAAATTCATTTCTTTCAGTTCCTGTTACATTAAGAGAAACATTTTTAAAAAGATAATTAAAAACCATTGATCCCAACATTCCATTTTTACCAAGAACTAATACTTTAATCACTTTGCCAAACTTCCTCTCCCCAGTAATTAGCTGGGAATCTAAAATCATCCTTTTTTGATTCTTCAAGAGTAGAAGTTGAGAAAAATATAACCTTAGTATCTGTTTCTAAAGCCCTGAATCCATTAGCAAAGGAAGGAGGTATGTAGACAATTTGTGGATTGTCCGCCTTGAGAATAAATCTCTCTACCTTACCTGACTTAGATGGATTTTTTTTATGGTCAAGGAAAACAGTGCATAGTAATATTGAACCTGAAACTACCCAAACAAACTTCGCTTCTTTAAAATGTCCATGAAATGCTCTTATTATCTTTGTATTGCTATTTTCTACCTGATAGAACCTTTTTATTTCACCAAGGTTAAATTGATTGATGAATTTTAAATTTCCCCTTTTATCCTTAAATATCTCCCCAGTTATTAGCTTAACTTTCTTTATCATTTTAAGTTAATTTTTTACAAAGGTACATTTTAGCCGTTCTACCTGGATGAGTTTTACTATAAATCATTTCTGCTGATACTATTTTAAAATATCTTGAAATTATTTTCTCCCATTCTAGGTATGCTTTTACTGAGACGTGAACTTTTAAATTATCTACAATATCTTCATGGCTGGCAGCAGAAATAATTAAATACTTTTTTGATATCCGATGCAATTCTTTCAGAGAATCCGAAATTAATACTTCAGGAATATGTTCTAACACATCCAAACAAAAAACCACATCAAAAAGATTATCTGCAAATGGAATATTATCGCAAGTCCCCCTGACTATAAATGGAGATTTTTTTGAATTAACAATAACCTTTGAAGGTTCTAATCCAAAAACCTGCAGTCCTTTCTGTTGCAATATTTCAAAGAAAATACCTCTGCCACAACCAATATCGGCAACTAATTTTACTTTTCCACATTTCTTTAAAAGTTTCTCGGCAATACCATATCTAGGATGGTTTTTGTTAGAGTTATATAAATCATTATTTTCAAAAAGATAATCATATTTTTTTATCTCTTTTTCTAGAATGTAATTCTTATTTTTTTGATTACTGTTCATTTTTATTGGCAAATAATTCTTTCTACATTGGGTGCTAAAATATTATTACAATCAAAAGGTTTTATAAATTTCAAAGCATTTTTTCTATACTCTTTTAGGAACTCTTTGTTTGATAATAGCTTAATTACTGCATTTGCAGCGCTATCTTCATTATATCGCACTACTATACCGCATTTTCCTTCAATAATCTTCTTACTGTAAGAAATAGCATTCGTAGTTATGACGGGCATACCCATAAGCATGTAATCTTTTATCTTTCCAGGATCAGCATTTTTAATTTTTTTATCAATTATATTGGTGTTAAATGTGGCAACCCCCAAGGCGGCATCAGATAGAATTTCCTCCAATTTACTTCTATCATTTATCATGCCATGAAAGATTACATTATTAGTAACTCCCAGATCTTTAGCCAGCTTTTTAAGATATTCCTTCTCCTCTCCATCCCCCAGGATTTCAAATTTTACACCTGGTAGTTTTTTAAGAATAAGTGGTATGGCTTTAATGATCAAATCTACGCCCATATCAGCAAGTAATGTCCCCCTGTAAATAATCTTTTTTAGATTAATTTTTGAAAATGGTAGACGCTTAACTTTATAGAACCAAATACAATTTGCAACTGTATGTTGTCTATTAAATACTTTTGGATCCATACCCATTTTTTTATATCTGGATTTAACTACTGCAGAAGAAGCATTCCAAGTTTCGTCAGAAAATTTCACGCAAAATTTATCAACCTGAAAATATATCCAGTTGAGAAAAAAATTTTCAAATCTTCTAGGGAAATAATCTATAGATTGATAGACAACTTTTTTTACAACGCCTAAATTCTTAAGTAATATTCCGGCAATAGGATTCAAATTACCACAGGCAAAATATACATCAAACTTTCTTCTAGCTTTTAAGCACCAAAAAAGTGTCAAAAAAATATCTTTTATATAAAGAATTGGTAAAAATTGTCTCAAATATGGAGTATTTTCTGAATAACTTAATTTGTTGTTATTAAAGAAGTTGTATCCTGAAGATATGTTATGTCCTTTTTTACTATTTGATTGTGGATGATATATATATAAAAGATCAGATGTATAATTTTCAAGTAAGTATGCCTTTAGGTTTTGAGTTACGGGGTTTGAAAGAGTTTCATAAGTAACTATGCAAAAGCTATATTTCCTATCTTTTTTCTTTTGAATAATATTTAACATCTTTTGAAGTGGAACAATAAATCGTAGAGCGATTATAATCTATATTTCATGTTTAGAGAATACTTTACTTGCATAAGCTTGAGTTTGTGGGATAATACTATCATGAATTTCCAAAAATATTTTGAAGAGAAAAGAATTGTTGTGACTGGGGGAAATGGTTTTTTTGGCTCACATATTGTTGACATGCTAAAAAAAATAAGATGCAAGGTTTTTGTGCCACGAACTAAAGATGGAATAGATTTCCGAAAGTATAAGGATTGCATTTCATATTTTTCTAAAACTAAACCAGATATTGTTATTAATTGTGCTGCAGATCAGGGAGGGATTGCTTACCATGTTGGTAAACAAGCAGATTTATTTTTAGATAATATGCTGATGGGCATCTATCTTATGCAAGCTTCACAGCAAGTAGGAGTCAAAAAATTTGTTAACATTGTGGCTGGCTGTTCTTATCCTGGATATGTTGAATATGAAGAGATGAATGAAGATGAATATTGGAATGGTGATCTTCATGAAAGTATTTTTAGTTTTGGATTCCCCAGAAAAGCCTCAACTGTTTATGGATTAGCGCTTAAAAAGCAGTTTAATTTTAATTCAATTCATCTTATTATGGCTAATATGTTTGGTCCTGGAGAGCATTTTAATCCTGAGCAGAGTAAAGCACTTGCAGGACTTATTAAAAAAATTTATGAAGCAAAAAAAAATAATTTACCAACAGTTGAAGTTTGGGGAACAGGGAAACCAACTAGAGATTGGCTATACGTAGAGGATGGTGTAGAGGCCATTCTAAGAGCCACAGCCATGTATGACTCTATTGATCCGCTAAACATTGCTACGGGAGTTGGAGTTTCTGTTAAAACGTTGGCGGAAACTGTTAAAAAAGTTATCGGTTATAAAGGAGAACTTATGTACAATACTAGTAAACCCGATGGAGCACTTCATAAAACGTTTGGAATTAAGAAGATGAAATCAGTTATTCATTGGGTACCTTTAACACCTATAGAAAAAGGAATTCAGGAAACGGTTGCATGGTTTGATAGAAATTACAAACGCGCTATTTCATATTAACTACCTTGAAAACTCTAGCTATTATCGGCAGTAACGGTTTGTTAGGATCGGATCTAGTCCGATATCTTGGGAAAAGCTTTAATGTTACTCCCATTAACAAAGATAACTATCAGCCTCAAATTGGAAAACATTTTGATATTGTTATAAACGCTAATGGTAATAGTAAACGTTTTTGGGCAAACCAAAATCCTCAAGACGATTTTATTGTTTCTACGGCCTCGGTTTATAAAAGTATTTTTGACTTTCCTTGTGAGTTATATATTTATATCTCCTCCTCCGATGTTTATGAAAACCATACCGAAGTGAAATATACAAAAGAACAAGATGAAATTGATCCAAAAAACCTTCAGCCATATGGGCTCAATAAATATTTAAGTGAATTAATCGTAAAGAAGTATAAAGAAAAATTTCTTATATTAAGAGCCTCTATGATTTTAGGGTCAAATTTAAAAAAAGGCCCATTTTACGATATCTTTCATAATACTCCTTTGTTTATAACTCCTAAAACCAAGCTTCAACTTATAACAACACACGCTGTAGCTGATATAATTAGAACTCTTCTGGAAAAATCTGTAATTTGCGAAACCCTAAACATAGGTGGAGAAGGCGTCTTCGATTTTACAAAAATTGAGGAATATGTAGATAATAAACTTCAGATTTCTCCAAAGGCGGAAACACAAATTTATGAAATGAATGTAGAAAAAATTAAGAGTTTATTTCCAGACTTAAAAGTCTCTAATGAATATTTAAAAGATTTTTTACAATATTATCAAAATAAAACTTCCAAATAATGAAAGTTAAAGAATTTTATAACAAGCTCTGGAAGAATAAACCAGAATATGAATTAAGTGATTATAGGCAAGGAGAGTTCGCGGATTTTAAAAGTAAATGGCCCATTCTAAAGAAGGAATTAAAACTGTGGCCAGATGGCAGTTCGGTATTAGATTATGGTTGCGGAATAGGTAGATATGTTGGGGAAATTCAAAAATTTAATGAAACCTTTAGAATTATTGGTTTGGATGTGTCCAATCAGATTCTTAGAGTTGCTAAAAAGAGATTTCCTAAACAAACCTTTATTCCAGTAGAACCAGATCAAAAACTTTTAATTAAATCAAATAGTATAGATGTAGTTTTCGCTGGGGATGTGATTGAGCATATTTTCGATACTGACCTTTTTGTTAGAGAGCTTTATAGAATATTAAAAAAACCGGGTGTTGTAGTAATTAGCACGCCTTACCATGGTGTAATTAAAAACCTAGCTTTAGCGCTCTTGGGATTTAATATCGTATTTAATGTGACCGGTCCGCATATCCGTTTTTTTACTAAAAAGAGTTTAACTAGTTTATTAGAATCTCATGGTTTTAAGATCTTAAAAGTCGGTGTGTATGGGAGATTTTATCCATTGTCAAAAGGAATGTATTGTATAGCGAGAAAAACATAGTAGATGAATATTCTAATAAAACCTGACCCAAGCCCTACTTATAAAAAAAATAAAGTTTTTGAAATTGACAATGGTGACAACGTTTTTTTTGGCTTCAAGAAAAAGTTAGAGAAACTCGGTATTACAATTAATACGTTTGATCTTGAAAGTAAAGAAAAAGTAGATTGGATAATATTTTGTGATTTTCCATGGCCGTGGGATTTAGGATACATAATTAAGTTACTTCTAAACAAAGACAAAAGTATACTCTTTTGTATAGAGTCTCCTGTAATTAATCCCTTAGGACAAAGAAAATTCTTTCACAAATTCTTTAGTTCAGTATATACATGGAATGATAAATTGATTGATAGAAAAAAAGTTAAAAAATTTTATTACCCGGTATTAAATACTAATTTAAATTTTAAAGAAGTGCCTTACAAAAAAAAGAGACTACTCTGTATTATAAATAGTAATATCTCCGTACCTTATCCGCTCATTCTACTCAGTCCATTTAAGAAGGTGTTATATCCTGAAAGGCTAAAAGCAATAGAATTTTTTGAAAGGCGAATTCCTGAAGAATTTGATTTATATGGACGGGGATGGAATGCGCCAATGAAGTTTAGTATTAAAGAGAAAATATTTGGCTATAAAAAATACTTAAGCTTCAGGGGTGCAATCCCGAGAAATTTGAATTCTAAATTAGAAATCCTTTCAAAGTTTAAATTTAATTTATGCTTTGAGAATTGCATAGCTGATGGATATATTTCAGAAAAAATAATAGATTGTTTTAAAGCTCATACAGTTCCTATTTATTTAGGGGCACCAAATATAGAAAAATATGTACCCAAAAATTGTTTCATTGATTTTAGAAAATTTAAAGATTATTCTGCCCTGCTGGACTTTTTAAATAAAATGGATGAAAAAACTTATAATAAATACATTGAGAATGGTAAAAAACTTTTAAAGTCAGAGCAATTTTTAGATACATGGTTTGAAGATGGATTTCTGAAATTCTTTTTAAAAGTTATCCAAAATTAACATGCTAATACCTTGCAAATACCGACTATATTCAGTATCCTCTCATGGGAGTATGAAGCAATGATTATTCAAATTTTTGATCGCGCTGTCCGTTTAATGGAAAAGGCATCTGTAAAAGGGGATTTTGTAGAATTTGGAGTCTATAGAGGAAATGGGATTGTTAATATAACTAAACTTGCTAAAAAATTAGGTAAAATTAAATTCTATGGCTTTGACAGTTTTTCAGGAATGCCCCCGACTGACATTCCATTAAAAGGTAACTTAGCACATGATTATAGAGAAGGTAGTTTTTCTGATATTAGTCTTGATTCAGTAAAAAAATTTCTCAAGGATAATAATACAGAAGCTACACTGACTAAGGCGGTTTTTAAGAATTTAAAACCTCTGTCTCATTATGGAATAGGTAAAATAAGATTTGCTCATATTGATGCCGATATTTACGAAGGGTATAGAGATGCTTTAAAGCTTCTTACGCCTCACTTACAAGTAGGGACAGTTATTGTATTTGATGAATTTACGGCTCCCTCAGACTACCGTTATCAAGGAATAAGACAACATTCTGTCAGAGCGATTAGAGAATGGGAGAAAAAAACGAAATTAAATATGCATCTAATTCGTTTTAAATATACGGTAGGGTTATGTGTAATCGTAGATGAGGAGTATTTAAAAAAGTACGGAGATTTTATTGAATCATTAAGAGCGGACAATATTGTTCAATCTTTATCAGATACGGCTTACCAAATTCTTCACAAGGCAAATCTTCTATAAACTCGAGGTAGTTTTGTATTTCATTAAAACATGTTTCCCAACTCTAGAGGCATTAGCCATGATTGTTAAAGTAGGAGCTTTAGCCGGTAATGCTCTCCAGGTTGAGGAATCAGCAATATATATTCTTTTTGCCTGATGTAATTTACCATTTATATCTGATGATATTTTTCCTGGCTTTTGTTGGTAAGGAATTCCACCAGCATAGTGAGAAGTTGTGTAATCCACTATTGTTTTTAACGGGAATAGCCCGAGTAGGTGTAGTTGTTTTTTTATGTTTTTAAAAACTTTTTTGTGATCAGCTAATTCATAAAGAGATTCTTTGAAAGAAATCTCTAAGACGTCTGAATCATTTTTTCTCCTTACTAATTTAACAAATTTACCCTTAGTTTCAAAAGAGGGGAAACGGATATCAGCTATCATAAGTGAAGGGGCAAACAAAGTTAGAAGAGGTGAACTTAAAAACCTGGGCAAGGGAATATAGTTGAGGACTTTTTGAATAGCCTGAGGATTAAATTTATAAAACTGTATATAAAAATTCTCAATTCCCTGATGGGTATCTTTGCTAGTAATCACCATTTGGCCTGAGCTAGGAGTTTCTAGCTTACCAAGATGTAAGCAGGCACTTATGTAATTGGCTTTTGTCAAAAACGTTGTTTTATAATTATAGAGATTAAGACTTCTAAGTAATATTCTTGTTGTATTAATAGAGCCTGCTGCTAGGATAACGTAGCTAGCATCATATTTAGATTCTTTGGATTTATCAATTGAAAGTGTTTGCACCTCAACAAATTTTTTATAATCTTTAATTGTCTGAACTAATTGATTAGGGATATATGTAAAATTTTTATGTTTTCTTAAATTTTCAATTTCAGATGCGGTGTTATAAAGATATGCTAAAGGTACTTTATAAAGTTTGTCTTTAATAATAGATTGATTCTTCTCAGAATCTAAATATGATTCTAATTTAAGGTTTATTAACTTGCTAACTTCTTTATAATTTTCCTGAATTTCTCTTGCAGGTAATCCGGCCCTCTCTAACTCTTCATTTGTGAACACATCACATATACCATGCCAGTGATTAGATAACCCTCCCTTTGCTAAGCTTTGAATAATTTCAATTTCGCTCTTAATCTTTAATAATTGATAAGTCTTATTAAATACATAACTACTCTTCCTGAGAAGATCATATGCATTGCTGGTTTTTCTAAAGCTTGAATATATGAATTCATTTAAATTTTTATCTTTTTTTTTACTATCTAGTCCTCCGTCAATGATGGCAACATTTAATCCAGCCTTAATAATTGGGTATGCAGCGTGTACTCCTGCCGGACCCGAGCCAATAACTATAACATCAAACTGTTTTGTCGCCATAGTTAGTTATTAGACATATACCAGTCAATAAATTTTTTTATACCGTCTTCCAGAGTAGTTTTAGGCTGATATCTGAGGAGTTTTTTGGCCTTTGATATGTCTGCGAAAGTAATGGAAACGTCTCCAGGCTGTTCAGGTAATCTTTTTATCTTTGCCGTTTTCCCCAAAGCTTTTTCAAGAAGTTTTAAAAGTGTAGCTAGCTCAACAGACTCATTATTACCCAAATTGATAATTTCATATTGTGTGTGCGAATAATCTAAGGCGCTAATAATTCCTGTAACAATATCATAAATATATGTGTAGTCCCTTTTTGTCTTGCCATTTCCATAAAGCTCGATAGATTTGTTTTCCAGGATGGATTTGGTGAATTTATGAATTACCAAATCGGGTCTTTGTCTTGGACCATAAACAGAAAAAAATCTGAGACCAATAAATTGGATGTCATATAAATGGGAATAAACATGGCCCAATAATTCACCTGAAATTTTTGTGGAAGCATATGGGCTAATTGGTTTTAATACATGGTCTTCTTCATTCCAAGGAGTATTGGCATTAATTCCATATACACTACTTGAGGATCCAAAAATAAATTTTTTACAATCTAACTGCCTAGCAATTTCTAATAAATTTTGCGTCCCATTTATATTAATATCTGTATAAAGTTGTGGTTCCTTCAGGCTTGGTTTGACTCCAACTTTGGCTGCCAGGTGAATTATTGTATCATAATGCTTCCCTAATTTAGATTTCATATTTGCAAAATTTCGTATATCAGCTTCTATAAATTTGAAATTGGATTTTTTTAAATGAGTTGCAATGTTATTTCTCTTTATTTGCGGGTTATAAAAAGGATCAAAGTTGTCCAAACAGGTTATTTGATAATCAGGATTTTTAAGTAATGTATCTATTAGATTACTACCAATAAAGCCAGCGCCTCCAGTCACAAGTATACTTTTCATAGAATCTTTCATTTATGATATTTGTCTACCCAGAGTGCAAGGGTAAGTAAGGCAAAAATATTATTATCATAATTTAAGTCTGTCTTAAAATAGTTATCTAGATAATCTTCTAGTATATCCTTTTTAAATATTATCCCGGCCATACGCGAGAACAGAATTGTATCATAAATGTATTTTTTTAAAGGTCCTTTGAACCATTTATTTTGAGGGATAGTGAAACCATGCTTTTGCCTAAGTACTATTTCTTTTGGCAAAAGATTATTCTTTAAAGCAATATCTTTCAGAATTTTCTTTTTGGTAAGAAATCTGATTTTTAAATCAGATGGCATGGAGGCTACTTTTTCCATTAAGTCGCGATCCAAAAAAGGGGAACGGAGTTCTAATCCATATGTCATTGAAGCAGTGTCACTTTTATATAATAAATCATCAGGTAGGTAGGTATTTATATCTATCTTTAATGCATTATCCAGTTGATTCAGTTTTGGATCAAATATATTCTTATATATTTTGAAAGTATCATTTATTCCAATAGCTTTTTTAAAGTCAGGAGAGTAAAGATAATTTTTAATCTCATTAGTAAAAAAGGAATTATAGTTTATATACTTTTGATGAAATGGTTGGTTAAGAGTTGAAAAGAACCTTTTTGCTCTTTCTGTCTGTTTTGTTGGATGAGATGCAAAAGCTACTTTTGTGCCAAGGTGGAGAATGGACTTAAGTGATTCAGGCAATTTTGAAAAAGTGCTAGAAGCGTTAACTATATTGTATCTATCATATCCTGCAAAATTTTCATCTCCACCGTCGCCTGTTAGAGCGACACTAACTTTTCTGCTAGCCAGTTTTGATAGGATTAACATTGGCAGGATGGAATTGTCAGCAATTGGCTCATCATATATATCTGTAATATTTTCTATATTGTTTATTAATTCCCTGGAAGTGATACGAAGTTCTGTATGTTTTGTTTTAAATGTATTAGAAATAATTCTAGCGAAAGGCGCTTCATCAAATGCATCTTCATCAAAACCTATGCTGAATGTATTAATTTTCTGTGACGAGAATTGACTCATCAAAGACACAATTATGCTGGAGTCCAGTCCACCGCTAAGCAAAGCTCCTACTGGAACATCAGAAATAAGGTGAGACTTTACAGATTTTTTCATTTCAGTGAATATAATTTCCTCCCATTCTTCTGGTGAGTGATTTTCTTTTTTGGTAAAATCTAAGGACCAATATCTTTGAATGGATAGTTTACTTTTTTGATAAACGAAGTAATGAGCAGGGGGTAACTTATAGATATTTTTAAAACCTGTTTGCGGTGAAGGGACATACTGAAGGGTTAAAAAATTATCTATAGCTTTTTCATCAATTTCCCGTTTAACAAAGGGAAAGGTAAGAATTGCCTTTATTTCGGAAGCAAAAATAAATTTACCGTTTTGAAGGTAATATTTTAGAGGTTTTTGTCCCAATCTATCTCTTGCTCCAAACAATAGTTTTTTCCTTCCATCATAGATGACAAAACTAAACATTCCATTTAGTTTATCCAGACATTTAAACCCCCATTCCTCATAAGCGTGTAAAATTACTTCTGTATCAGAATTTGATTTAAAAGAATATTTCTTTTCAAGCAATTTTTTAACAACATTGAAGTTATAAATCTCTCCGTTAAAGGTAATACAAAGGGATTTATCCTGATTAAACATTGGTTGATGGCCTTTTGAAGAAAGATCAATAATAGCTAAACGGGTATTTCCTAATGCGGCATCCTGAAAATAAACAGCCCCATCATCATCTGGGCCACGGTGTTTAATTGAGGCAATAGCATCATTTAAGGAAACTCTATTTGTAAATCCGCCATATCCAATTATTCCACACATTAGTATAAAGAATATTTTCTTAATAAATTAAATAAAAACAATCTGCTTTTGGCAGGAAATAGACCAATTCCAATCTCCTGTAGAAAATTATACAATTTATCAAATTTCGACATTTCATAACCATGCATTAATATAGCATTAAAGCGGATTAAAACAGTGGTATTCCACTGCAAACCACTTTTGCTTGCTGAAACAGAATTGTTGTGCATTCTTAGTTTCAGGAGCGGCTTATCTAAATTCATAAATTTCCCAATTTTGCCTACTCTAAAATAAAGTTCATAATCTTGGCTAACAATAATAACTTCACTATATAGATTTTCTTTTAAAACTTTTGTTTTCCAAATAGTTGCAGGATGGGCAAATGGACTGTACCTGAAAATGTGTTTCCTGATAGTAGTATCGTCGAGATGGTATTTCCTGAGGTTTTTCATTTTCAGCTTCGAATTGCATATTTCTACATATGATCCACTCACAACAACATCAGGATTATTTTCCATAAGATCTACTTGGAGTTTAAAACGATTAGGATATGACCAATCATCGGCATCCATACGAATAATATATTTCCCTTTAGCTATTTTGAGTGCTTTATTTAGACTTTTGGTGACGCCTTCGTTCCTTTTATTTTTTACCAGAACAATCCTTTTGTCTATTTTTATCAATTTCAAAAGTCTGTCATATGTCTTATCAGTACTTGCATCGTCAATAATAATGAATTCAAAATTAGTATAGGATTGATTTAGAATACTTTCTACAGAGCTTTCGATATAGGCTTCAGAATTATAAACAGGCATTATTACAGAGATAAGGGGGGTATTAATTAATGGCTTCATTGGTGCTCATTATTTTACCACAATGTTGATTCAGTCAACGCACATTGAAGTAACTTTAAATCTATAATATACTGCCTTCAGGATGCATTCTAATTTTCCTTACAAGATCCTCCTTCCACTAATAATAATTCCGCTTATTCTGGTTTGCATTTGGTTTAGAGACGGTTTAATAATGGGAAGAGGTGAGGATGGTATACCTTTCGCGAGTCCCACAAACACCCTGGAAAGATCTGGCATTTGGGTTGATTATAGTACCGGCATACTTAATTTAGGTCAGTTACCTAGGGTCACACTATTTTATCCACTTATCTTTATGCATGAGAGACTTCATATCTCAAATGTAATCCTTCAAGCAACAACATATCTTATTTTGCTAATTGTGGGAATGATATCCTGTTTTTTTTTAACACTGAACCTGCTTAATAAACATCAATCTAAATATAAGATAGCTTTAATTTCGTCTATATTTTACCTTTTAAATCCATTCACCATAAGTCAAGTTTGGGGTAGGAGCCTTACGCCTTTGTATTTCACTTTTGCTCTACTTCCCTTATCCATTCTAATTTTTTTATCTGGTCTGAATAAAAGAAAATATATCTTCGCTACCCTGCTTACCTCTACTTCTTTAGTTTTCTCAACAGCTTTTACCTTTGTTACTTTTATTGTAGTTTATTGGTCAGCTTTGGTTTTGGCCTGCATTTTTTGGATATTTCATTCTACACAAAAGAGGAGGGATTTTTTATTTGGCTTCTCTTTTCTTTTACTTTCCATTTTTCTATGGATTGTGACAAATTTTTGGTGGCTACAAGTTTATATTCCGGTTAATAATTTCGCTACAGAACACTTAGGTAATTCCGAAGGGAATCTGAACTCGTTAATAGGTGTAAGTAGAAGTTTCACTCCAGATTTGATTATAAGATTACTTCAGAAAGCTTATTTTTCCGAAGCAGGATATTACGGAAAAATTTATGATTCTGCTTTATTTCAGTTAATCAGCTTTCTGTTACCTTTTTTTGCTATTTTGGGACTTATTAAAGTGATAAAAACAGATCGATTAAAGAAATTTAGATTTTTTATTGTTTTGTTTATTTTAGGATTATTTGTTTCATTGGGTGCAAATCCTCCCTTAGGTTGGTTATTTATTTGGATTTTCAACAACGTAAGTTTTTTACAGGCATTTCGTAATCCTTATGAAAAATTTGGTTTAGTATATGCTCTGGGTTATGCTCCTCTTTTTGCCGTAGGCGTTGTTTATTTTTTTAACGATCATTTTTCCCGAAATAAACTTAAGATAGGAGGTTTAATAACAACTTTAATACTAGTCTGTGGGATTTTTGTTTGGCCTATATGGACTGGCAGGATTTTTGCCGGTCCAGATAAGAAAATTGGCTCACCTATACCGCCGTACTATCAGGATTTAAGTGAATTTTTAGACAAAAATTCAGATGATTTTAGAGTATTTATGACTCCAATGTGGAGTGTAGAAATTCCTATATATCTATGGAAAGATACAATATATTACGGTGCTGATCCAGCTTTGTTTCTTCTTAATCAACCAGCAATCGCCACCAATCTTCAGGGCTTTTACAGTTATGATTTCATTTCATATATGAGGAGATACATGCAAAGATTCAATCTTGCTCCAGCCCTATCACTTTTAAGAGTAAAATATTTGATAGATAGAGAAGATGTGGCTTGGATGCCTGATAATGAAAGACTCCATTATAAGTTTCTAACCACAGCCATCCAGCCTCCGAATAATGTCTCTTTAGTAATACGTTCAGTTTGTAAAAATAGTACTGTTGTTTCCAAAGATGCAAACACTACAAGAGTAATTTGTGAGGTTCCAGAAAACGAACAAAATTGGGAGGGTGTGAGTTATCTTCATCTAGAGATAGAAACAGATATAGATTCAAATCTAGAGGTTTATATTAGAGATAAAAAGGGGGTAAACAATTTATGGGAGGGTAAGGTGGCTTCCGAGTACCAAACAGTTGGTGGAAATTGGATGGATATAATTATTCCTTTAAATGATCCAACTGGGTATAGTTATAGTAATCTAATAGACTATTATCATATCAGTCACTTAGAGATTCTAGCTCATCCAAAGAATTCTAATGGTAAAGATGTGGTAAATATTGACTTGAAAGAAATTAAACTTGACTCTGGAAGAGAAGAAAAAACAAATGAATTTAGTCTGATTAACACGTTTGGTAAATTAAAGGTATACGAACCAAATAATTTTAAATCCCCACCGGAATTTGGCATCCTTTCGCAAATAAATAACGTTAATGATTTTGTAGCACTTTTTCAACTGGTAAATCAAAAGAGAGATTCCATTGACCAGACAGGTTTTTTACTAATTTCGCAAAATCCAAACAAGGATCTGTCCTCTTTATCTAGGACTGGAGATTTAAAAATTGTAGAAAAATCAAAAATTTCTGAAACCAGATACTGGCTTAAAACAGAAGATTCTAGGAGTGCTTTTTTACTACTGAGTAAAACATTTAATCCTCAGTGGAAAGTAATTCCGAATGTTAGCAAAGATGAATTGGATGGAAGTTTTGGTAATGATTTAAGATTACTCAAAAAAACTTATCTTTCTGAGAATGATCACTTCGTTGTTAATGGCTATGCTAATTTATGGAAGATAGGTTCAAATAGAGAATATGCAATTGTGTTTATGCCTCAATTAATGGAAAATATAGGTTCAAAGGTTTCAATATTTAGTGCACTGATTATGACTTTAGCAATTAGTATTTGGGGGATAATTAAACTTTCTCGTTTTTACCTGAGAAAATAGCTTGTTTTATAGTATCCAATATTTTTATAAGATATACAGCTTCGTTTATTTCTGGGAGAGGAGAATAAGAAGTCGTTTTACCTAAAAGGTAATCATCAATTATTTTAATTTCCGAAGGAATTGTGAAGGATTTAGTATTTGGTAAAATCATTGTTTGATTTTTCTCGTTTCCATATCCGAAAAATAATAATTTATCTGATTTATTATAGCTTACTAATCTTCCTCGTTCTCCTTGAATTATTAAATCAGTTCCGCTGAGAGATCTAGGAGAATTTGCGTCTAATTTAATATTTCCTTTTAGTCCAGAAGAGAATTCTACTTCTATATTATACTTTAACTCATTTTCTGAAAATACTTGTACACTTACTATTCTCTCACCTACTATCCAACTAGCTAAATCAACAGCGTGTGAGCCACCTGTATAAAGAAAATTTTTACCTTGATATCTTTTCTGATAATCATTTCTATCGTGAAAATAGGTTGTTTCAATTTGAGATATAATACCAAGTTGTCCGTTTAAAACTCTTTTTCTGATCTCTACAAAAGTGGGGGTTAGACGATAATTTTGGCCTACAAATACTTTGATGTCGTGCTTATGAGCTAAATTTTGTAAAAACAAAGCATCTTTGAAGCTGGTGGTAAATGATTTTTCACATATAACTGTCTTCCCTTTCTTTATAGCTTTTGCTACAAACTCTGAATGTGTATCGTCAGGAGTGCAGACATGCACTAGATTAGCCCAATCTAAACCATCTTCTAAATTTTCAAAAACTATTATTTCTTTTTGTTTTCTCAGAGATTTAACAGTTTGCGGATTGGTAGTATATACACCTGTTATAAAACCTAAATTTAGTTGTGCTTCCAAATGCCTTTTTCCTGCAACTCCAATTCCAATAATAAGGGGTTTAATCTCCTTTATTTTATTCATCTCTAGCATTATACTTCAGATTAACAATAGACATAAAATTAGGGTAGAATAAGTGCTATAAAATATGGAAATTAAAAAAATATACATTTTTGCACTAGCTGCTCATGGACAAGGTTTATCTGGTGGGGACCGTATTTTTATAGAATTTGCAAGACGTTGGAGTAAACACTCTAAGGTTGGTATTTGGGTTTGTCAGGAAGGATACGAACTTTGCAGAAGGCAACATTTAATTGCACAAAATATAAATTATTTTGTATCAGGTATGAAATCACTAAGAAACTTTGGTTTTTTGATAAATTATTTAGCAAGGATCTTAAGAGGGGTTTGGACTGGATTGACTATAAATTTGGATAATCAACCAGAAACGATTGTTTATTCTGCATCGGAATTTTGGATGGATTCAATTCCTGTATGGATTTTGAAATTAAGATTTTCCAAAATAAAATGGGTAGCGGCCTGGTATCAGACTGCTCCAAAACCTTGGCTGGGTTTTTCTGAGGGCGGAAGAGAAAATAAATATAAGTTTAAGGCTTTTTTTTATTGGCTAGCACAGCTTCCTATAAAACCCCTAATAGACAATTTTGCTGATTATATTTTAGTAAATAACATTATTGAGAAAAAGCAATTTAATAGATTGGATACAAAAAAGAGAGCAATAGTTGTGCCAGGAGCTGTTGATTTACAAGCTATAGAGAATTTCAAACTCATGCATAAAAAGATTCAAAAAAAATACGACGGAGTGTTTCAAGGACGATTCCATCCTCAGAAAGGCGTTTTGGAGCTGATTGATATCTGGAAATTAGTGGTAAACAAAGAAAAAAACGCTAAATTAATAATGATTGGTGATGGACCCTTAATGAAAGATATACAATCGAAAATTAAATACTTAAGGTTAAGTCAAAATATAATTCTAACAGGATACTTATTTGATGGGCCTGAAAAATATACAATTTTTTCTCAATCTAAATTAGTATTACATCCTTCTTTTTATGATTCAGGAGGTATGGCAGCTGCTGAAGCAATGGTTTTTGGAATACCCTGCATAGGGTTTGATTTGAATTCTTACAAATCGTATTACCCTAAGGGAATGATTAAAGCTCCTACTGGTAATTTAGAGGAATTTGCCAATATAATTACTGGTTTATTGAATGACCATGTAAGTAGAGGTAGAATAGGGGCTGAAGCTATGCAAATGATTAAAAAAAATTGGTCCTGGGATAAAAGGGCTGAAGAAATTTTCAATGAAATTAATCGATAGATTAAAAATTACCATACCATTTTCATATATGTGGTTACTAAGGCGAAGTCTCGGTAATTCCAAAACTATTTTAGATCTTGGATGTGGGGATGGATTTTTAATGGAAGTATTAACAGAAGGGATGAGTTGTAAGGTGGTAGGTGTGGATTTATATGAAAAAAATGTCAAAAGCGCATCGAAAAAAGATATTTTTATACAAGTTTTTAAGATGGATGTAATAAAATTTATCAGGCAACAAATAAGAAAAGGGCGGAAATATGATTTAGTTTTTTGCTCACAGGTAATTGAGCATATAGAGCGCGACAAAGGAGAGAGATTGCTATCATTACTGGACAAAGTGGCCAAGCAAAGAATTATTATAGGTACACCAAGGGAATTTATGGAGCAACACCCCAGTTATCTTGAAGGCAACCCTCATCAGGCGCATAAATCAGGCTGGTCAGAAGAAGATTTTTGGAAAAGGGGTTATAAAGTATCCGGAATTGGATTTTCTCCATTTTGGTCGGAATCAGGTTCAATTCGTGTTAGTAGCAATAAGTCGGTAGATTCATTTTTTTTTGTTGTATCCTTTTTGTTATCACCAATTGTATATTTTATTCCAAAGATTGCCGCTGGAATTTTATGTATTAAGGATATTAAAAAATAAAAACTTCTATGATAAAAAAATTACATTCCGTGCGGTGGCCCAAAGTTTCCATAATTATCTCTAACTACAATGGTTTGCAACTCGGTTTAGTGATCGACTCCTTAACTTCAGTTTTGAACTGTGATTATCCGAATTATGAAGTTTTTTTGGTGGATAACGCTTCAACAGATAAGACGGTTCAAGTTATACGGCGAAAGTTTGGTAAGAACCGAAGACTTAAAATAATCCAAAATCCTGTAAATATGTACAGTCAAGGTCTTAATCTTGGTTTAGACAATTCCACTGGAGAGTATATTACCTTTTTTAATAATGACATTGAATATAAATCCGGTTATTTTCAAAAAATTATTAAAATTTTTAAGAAATACCCTAAAGCATATCTTGTACAGGGCAAGCTTGTTTACTATTATGATCATAAATTAATTGATAGTGCGGGTGAGTCAATGGACATTTATGGCAACCCTGTTACAATCGGAGCTTGGGAAATTGATAATGGTCAATTTAATAATTTATCAGAAATACTTTCAGCTGCTGGCTCAGCCTCTGTGGTAAGAAAGAAAGCAATAGGCTTAGTAGGAAAATTTGATGAAGATTACGGTATTGGATATGAAGATATGGATTTTGCCCTGAGATTAAGACTCAAAGGGTATAAAGTCTTTTATACTCCTGATGCCGTCATATACCATAAAAGGGGTAAGACAGATTTATCACCTATGGTAAGAATTAAAGTAAGATGGCACTTTAATAAAAATAGACTTGCTACCATGATTAAGAATTATCCAACCTCGTTACTCGTTAAAACCTTACCCTTAACCATTATATTATATGTAGTTGCTGCATTTTGGGAAATTTTTATTAGAAGAAAAGTCAATTTAGGATTGACAAGATTTACTGCTATATTATGGGTAATCAGAAATACTCCTTTGTTATTTAGGAAGAGATTTAATATAAGGAAGAATATAAATAAGACAGGAGAGGCAAAAATGTTAACTTTGTTTTCTAGCAGATCCTTGCTTAAAAGCTTTCAATCTTTTGTAAGGACAAAATGAAGGCTAATATACAGGCTGGTTTTCTATACATAGTGATTGCTTCTGCTGTAATGTTTTCATGGTTTCATTATGGATTGATGTATGGCGGGTTAGATATCGGGATACCTACATATAATCCACAAAGAATTTTGGAAATAATAGTAAAACCATGGTGGAGCGAAACAGTTCCGGGTTATCCAAGACCAATTAATATAAGTGCCATTCCGGTACAACTTTTTTTTACTCTTCTTCAACATTTTGGACTTCCTCCTTATATGATTCAAGCTACTACATTTGGTATTTTACTATTTCTGATGGGATTTGGAATGTTTTTATTGGTAAAAGATATTTTGAAAGGTGAAAAGATTGGAATAGCTGTGCTTGCTGGATTTTTCTATATCGTAAATCCTTTTATGATGATATCAGTTTGGCATAGATTCATCTATAGTGCATTTTTCTTTGCTGCGTCTTTACCATTTCTTTTACTCTTTTGGAAAAAATGGATAAGAGAAAAAGATTTTACCAGTTTAACATTATTTCTGATGGTTAATTTCTTTTTTTCCTATATGTTTGCTACCCTGGCAAATGTTATTACGTTATGGCTAGTTCTTGGCCTGTATACTTTATTTGAGATAGTTGTCCCTTGGGCTGGTTTTAAAAGAGCCATCAGAGTTTCATTAACTTTCAGTTTAGGGTTGCTGCTTTGGGTATTAACCAATGCTTGGTGGATTGCTTCAGTACTATTTGTCTTACCTGCATTAGCTTCTGCTCAGCAATCTGTAGGCAATACTATTTCGACTTTGTTTGCAATTGGTAAGTACAGTATTGTCTCGCATGCACTTCCTGGATTAAATCCCTTTTATCTATTCCGTAGACGAGAATTAGGGGAAGTTTTTAGTCATCCACTTTTCTTGTTTATTCCTTGGTTAGGAGTAAGTTATATTATGCTTGGTGCTTATTACGCTAGAAAAAACAGGGAATTAATCTTTTGGAGTATATTATTTATAACAGCAGTTTTTTTGGCAAAAGGTGTTGCTCCACCTTTAGGATATATTTATCCATATATTTTTGAAAAGTTCTTCTTTTTAGGAATATTAAGAAATCCTTTTGAAAAATTTGGAATATTAATTCCCTTTGCAGGTAGTATTCTTTTTTCACTCAGTTTTTATAATCTGGCCGTATATTTTTGGAGGAGAAATATTTTAGTGGGAAAAGCAGCAATAATATTAAGTTTTGGATTATTTTTTGGAATCTATCATTGGCCATTCTGGAGTGGAATGCTATTTGGAACCGTGGATAGCAAAAATTTCGTAGAAGTTCCATCCTATTATCAGCAAGCAAACCAGTGGATCACCGATCAAAAAAAGGATGGAAATATTTTACATCTACCTTTACCAAAAGGAGATTCAGCAACCTACAAGTGGCAATATGGTTATAGCGGGCTTGACCCAAATTTAGACATTTTTGCATCGAATCCTTCAATATTGACAAGATTTGGATTATCTTACATAGATGATGCACTGGAGGGGTTTGATTTAATAGATAAATTTGATTCATCTCAGCACTCGGAAAATTTGAAAGAATTATTTAGAAGCTTTAATGTCCGCTTTATAGTTTTACACAATGATATCAACTGGCAAAAATCGGGAGTGCAGCAACCCGATAGAATAGCGAAAGTCCTTAATTCTCTACCGTTTTTAAAAAAACAAAAAGAATTGGGTAAATTGAGTATATATGAAATAGATGATAAAAATTTCTTAGGAAAGATTTATACTTCTGCAAATTATGAAAATGTAATTTCAGGCAAGTACTACAATCCAATTGCTTGGTTTTTAAGAAATTCCAATGCTACTATCATTTCAGAAGAAATTTATGAAAAAGACTCCAAAGATTTACCAGGTAGAGTAGGAACTATATTTTTTCCGCAAGCATTTATAAAAATGGAAGAAAATGCATTTATCAATGAAGAGGGGGCTACTCAGGAATTACTAACTATTAAATTCTTGCCAGATTCACCATTTTACCCTTTAATTTTATTGAAGGAGTTTATGCAAAAAATGGCTTATCAGTCTCCGAAAGAAAATATTTCTGTAACACACGCAAGTAAACGTCTTGTAGAAGCATCTAAAATATTGAATAAAAATCCCAATTTTTCAGTTTCTAGAATAATTAGATCATATGAGGGTAGCTTAGATGCTGCCGTGTCAAAGATAATTAAGGATGGAGAGATTCTAAATGAGCCTCCTGACCATCTGAAAAAAATTTTTATGAGACATAAAGTTATTTTAGAAAGTATCAAAAATAAGGTGATAGGTGAAGATAAAACTGAAGTAAATAAGGCATTAATATCTTTAAGAGAGAAAATGATACAGATGAACATGCAGACTATTTTCGATATAGTACCTGAGAAAGTATCTGATCAGCAGAGTAAACTAATGTTTAGATTCATGATACCTACAGATGGGGAATATGAGATATTAATGAATGATGCACAAGTCGCACAACTTTATGAAAATAATTTGAGTAATTTGGATTTTCAAATAGATAATAGTATTCAGATAAGGAATTCTCAAATAAAGAATGATCTAATATCTTTTGGAATTATTCAGCTGAAAGCAGGTCAACACGAGATCGGTTTTAAAATGAAAAATTCCTTGAATTTAACCACGAATGAACAATTTGTGGAGATAGCCTCGGGAAAGCATACTATAAACACTTACAATATAAAAATGACATCCTTTCTTCCTAATAGTGAGTATTTGTTATCACTTCAATATTTTACAAAAGAGGGAAGTGATCCAATTATAAGAACCTTACAGGATAGTGATTCCGAAGATTATCTAATAGCTGATGCATTTAATAACCAGCGAAATTATCAATTAGCGAAATTTTTATCAGCTGATTCCTATAATAAATATTGGAAAGATGAGAAAATTCATATTACTCCGAGAAAAAACTCTTCTAGTCTTTCATTTGAGGTTGTAGCATTGCCTTGGGATGATTGTACTAAAATTCTTGTAAAAAAATGGTTATGCGACAATCCTGCGATAAGAAGAACTTTTCAAAGACCTTCTGCTATATCACTACGAAATATTAATGTGTACAGAATATTAGATAACACAATATTTTTAAGAACTACAAGTGATGCTAATATTACTGAGAATCCAAAGGATATAGTTTATAAAAGAACGGCACCACTAGTATATGAGGGAAGTATAAATTTAGATAAGCCACAATTTTTAATTTTTAGTGAAACTTATAATAATGGATGGGATTTAACCCTTTATGATGGTGGCAAAGAATATAAGCCATCGAAACACTTTTTTGCTAATATATATGGAAATGGTTGGTTTTTAGATAAAAACGGAAATTATAAATTTGTTATTAGATTTTCACTAGAAAAATATTTATATATAGGTGTATATATTAGTATAATAAGTTTTGTAGTTTATTTGCTATTCTATATGCATAAAATATATAAAAAAAACCATGAAAAAAATAATTAAAGTAGTAATTATTTATTTTATCATTTTTGCATTTTTTTTACTTTCTAATTCAGGACTTATATTAGATGATTGGCAATCTATATTTCAAAATATAGTTTTTTCAGCGATAACATTGGCATTAATATACCAACCAAATTTAAAAAAGGGTTTTGTTATACTGTCCTTGCTTCTTCTTACCCTCACCGGTCTCTTCTTCGTTTTGGACTATATTTTTGTGGCGGATGCATTTGGAACATTGGGATTCGGGATAATAGTAATCTCGGGTCTGTTTTATATACCCCGACTTTTTAAGGATGGTCATATTTGAATACTTTATGATTTTTAAAAAGAGTTGGTTTAACAAAACACTCCTTGTTGTATTAATTTTTTTGATAGTTTCTTTGATTCTAATTTTATCTTGGTTTAAGGACGGTCATTTTTACGGAGGATTAGATGTAGGTTTACCAACCTATAATCCCCAAAAAGTTTTTGAGATGGCAAAATATATTTGGTGGGATAATGTCGCTCCTGGGTTTCTAATTCCTCATGTAATTACATCGATTAGCTTATACTTTTTTTTGTCCTTCCTTCAGTTTCTTGGTATAGGGTCGGTAGGCATACAAGCAATTTTATTCTTCACACTACTTTTTTTAATGGGGTTTGGAATGTATTTATTAACACTTTCAATTATTGGACATGATAAAAAGATATATGCAACACTAGCTGGTTTGTTTTATATATTTAATCCTTATATGATGGCCCAAATTTGGCATCGTTTTATTCATACCTCTTTTTTCTTTGTAGCCTTCATACCATTTTTGATTTTATTTTGGAGGGATTGGATAAAAAAAGGTAATTATTTAAGCTTACTTATTTTTTTACTTATAAATATTTTAGCAAGTTATATGTTTGGAACAATAGCTTTTGTATTTCCTCTCTGGTTAATTCTATCTCTTTTTACTGTTTCTGAAATTTTATTCCCTTGGGAAAATAAATCGCATTTTGCTAACATCCTTGGGAAGTTCACTTTGGGATTAGTTTTCTGGATTTTGGTGAATTGTTGGTGGTTAATACCGGTATTAACTATTAGCCAGGGCGTGGCTTCGCAGCAACACAATATCTGGGAGAGCATGGCTACACTGATTGATATAAGTAAACGGGTGATCTTACCTTATAGTCTGCAGATGATTAATTCTTATTATCTTTTTGAAAAAGCAGAGCTAGGAGAAGTATACAAAAGTTTCTTTTTTCGTTTTATTCCTTGGATGGGAGTTGCTACAATATTTTATGGTATTGTTTACGCTCTTCGAAAAAAATACCTTGTTTTTTATCCTCTGATGTTCTTAATCATAATAATGCTCGCAAAAGGTTCCTCTTCCCCCTTTGGCCAACCTTTTTTATTACTTTTTTCTAAATTTTTTGTCCTTGGGTTACTTAGAAATCCATTTGAAAAAATCGGCATACTCTTACCTCTTGTATCCAGTATATTGTTTGCTGTAGGAATTGAAGGTTTTTTTAATTGGGGCAGTAAAAAATTGGGTATTTTAGCGAGTAAAATAATTTTAGTAATACTATTTTTACTCCTGGGAATTTATTATTGGCCAATGTATCAGGGAACAATTTTTGGCATTGGGGGTAAACCAAACTATGTGGAAATTCCAGCTAGTTATATACAAACAGACAAATGGTTGAATGATAGGGTACAGCAAGAAAATCCTCAAATTGATGGTAGAATTCTTCATTTGCCATTAACAAGAAGCGATGTTGTAACCTATGATTGGGAATTTGGTTATCATGGTGTTGATTCATCTGCTTCATTATTTACGGCCTTACCTTCAATTTCACGAGGGCTCGGTCCTCAAAGGATAGATGACTCTTTAACAGCGCTATCGTTAATGTTTCATGTACCTTACTCTAGAAATGAGGATAAGATATTAAAATTTGTTCAGGATTTTAATATTAGATTCATTGTATTGCATAAAGATATGGAATGGAGAGGAATAGATGTTTATAACCCAAAAGAAACTGAGAAAATTTTGGATTATTTAAGTTTTTTACAAAGAAAAATACAATTTGGAGATCTTATCATTTACGAGGTTTTACCAAAATATTTTAAATCAAAAATAATTCTTGCAGATGATGTTAATTTTATTTATCCCGAAAAAGCTACATTTAAAATGTGGCCTAATCTAATTACAAGTATATCAAGCGATAATATTACTTCAACATATGAAAATGCCAAACAAATCATAAACGAGAGTCATGAAATTATTATTTTTCCTGATCACTCATTTACCTATTTAGAGGCTTCGGCAGCAGGTATGGAGAATGTTATTAATAGTCTCGCTGTTATACTTTATAATTTTAATAGCACAAAAGCTTTTCTAGAGAAAAGTGGTGATGTTGAAGGTGGGCAAATCATTGGTAGGGTAATTTCAGCAGGAGAAGATTTAATTAATTCCTATATATTATTAAAGCAAAATAATAACATACAGGCGATTCTTTTAATTGAAAAGTATACGCATACTATTAGTAAATTATTTGAGCAGGACCCTCGAAAATCGAAATTAAGTTTCTTTATTGATCAATCTACTTTAGATAATATATTCAAACTTCATTTATTAATTCTAGAGGACATAGAGACAGTGTTAAATTTTAACCAAAAAGAAATAATCTCACCTGCAAAAGATAAAATTAAACAATATTTGAATAATTACAAATTGCTACCCAATTACCCAATGATTAAAAGTGACAATTTGGTAACTCAAGAAAGACAAGTTAATCAATTTAGTATTCCTGCGATAGGAAAATATGAATTGCTTATGGTTGATTCATCAATTAGTGATATTTATCCAAACAAGCTCGAAGCATTAGATTTTCAAATTAATAACCAATTATATAATCCTAAAGCTACAAAGGAGACAAATTTAATATCCTATGGAGAAAGAGAATTTAATAAAGGAGAATATGAAATAAGTTTTAATAATCTACTTTCAAATAATCTTATTGTCTCAAATCAATTAACAAAAACAGATAACGTTTCTTTAATAGATCAGGATACTTATCAACTTACTTCTAATGGACAAGATGTAGCTTATATTGAAGGAGATTTGGGAGTTACTACTGGAGAGGATACTTATCAGGTTACAATTGACGGTAGTTTCTTAGCCGGGTTTGAATTTTATGTTCAGATTATCCAAGATGGTGATGAAATAGTAAATGGAATCCAGAAACCTAGGGTTGGAACATTTATATATCGAACTAAACAAGATTCAAATTTCCAAAATTATAGTTTTAAATTATCCCCATTAAATTTGGCAACCAGAAAGGCCAAATTTAGAATTATAATTGATCCCATTGGGACGGAATCGTTTAACACTCCTCTTTCACCTTATGTCCCAACCACTGTAGCGATTAGAAACTTAAGAGTTTTTAGAGTACTGAATAATCAAATATTCTTAAGAAGTAAGACAGAAAGAGGAAATCAGAGTCTAGCATCGGGACAAATTTATGAAATGAAACAGAAGAACCCGGTTCTATATGAAGGTAAGCTTAAAATTGATCGACCAACTTTTTTGATTTTTAAAGAAACCTTTTATCCTGGATGGGAATTAGAATTAAGAAAAGGTGACAATCTTATAAAGGTGGAAAAACACAACCTAGCTAATCTTTATAGTAACTCATGGTGGATAGAAAATACAGGCGAATATAGTTTTAAAATTGAATATAAACCTCAACAGGGAGTGATTTTAGGTACCTACCTAGCTTTGGCTGGTTTTTTGGGAGTTATCGTTTTGTTTTTAAAGTCAAAGATTAATAAAAAAAATGAAAGCTAATAAAGTACTGATAAAATTTGTAATACTGCCAATTTTTCTGGTAGGTTTTTTTAACTTTTTGGAATATGGTTTTAGTTGGAATAGAATAGACCAGTTTGTATATCCTATTATATTGATGATAATTACTTTGATTGTTTACTATATTGCAAGGTTAAGAAAAATATTTTTCATCTTCTCATTTATTTTGCTTCTTATTATGATTTTTCTGTACCTACTATATGAATTAAATTTAGCAAATATTGTGGGCAGTTTTGGTTTCAGTATACTTTTAATTGTTATAACAGCTTACCTCCCACAAATTTTTAAAAAAGGATTTATAGAAAAATTCTAGTATTCTAAACCTATTGTCGTATGTTCAACCCTTGCTTTTGAATAATATTTCTACTAATATTGGTTCCTGAGGTGGATACAATCTACATAAATAAACATGTTGTCACAAATAAAAAAAGATTTAGGAATTAATATTACCCCTGAATTATATCAACAAATTATTAACTATTTTGCAAAGTTGTATAAAGGAGTCATCCCCGATTCTTATCCTGCTGAAGAGTTTGCAAAAGCTAGACTATATAGTTCCATACGTCAGATTAAACGATTGAAAGAGTTAGGTTTATCACCTAAAAAATGTCTGGATGCAGGCTGTGGTATTGGCATATTTGCTCTTGTTGCAAATATAGAGGGATATAATTTCTATGGATATGATATTGATAAG
>Ga0209542_10003260_pt1 | contig 34939 bp, 34 predicted proteins | sample RifCSPhighO2_01_FD_184028 | JGI IMG/M metagenome (GOLD analysis project Ga0209542, IMG submission 184028) | Soil microbial communities from Rifle, Colorado - Rifle CSP2_plank highO2_0.1 (SPAdes) (version 2) | ecosystem: Environmental > Terrestrial > Deep subsurface > Rock core/Sediment ...
CTTACCACTTTGCCCGTGATGCCTGCAGCAGCATTTCCTGTCACGCCCGCAGATTGTACACCCGCAGACTGGAAGGCGGAGGCTAAGATTGATAATAGCATTAAAAACAATATAAAGACAGCACCCGCATTCTTATTCATCTTTTCAGTTCCTCCTCCAATATAGCAAGCATTTCTCTCTTTAATGCCAGCATCTTGCTAATTAACTCCTTTCCCTGTCCAGAATCAATATCCTGCCCGTAGTACTGGATGCTGTTTCTTACCCATCTAACCCTGTCAAATGTATTATAATCAAATTCCCTGTAGAATTCCTTTACTAATTCCCCCAACTGTATGTGAGAGCCGACTTTATATCCTTTGACTGCACATAATGCTTCCAGTATCATCCTCAATGAATCGTAAGCCAACACAAATACCGGCGGCAGGGGGTTATTTTTAATCCTTAACAAATTATTAACTGTTTCTTCATTAGACTTTGATGTTTCTATCAGAGACCTCGCCAATTCTTTGCTTATCTTCATTCTTTTTACAGCCAGCCCGTCAATATGCTCTTCTACTACCATACTAGCTCTCCTTGGATAGTTATGCCATTTAACACACTATTAATTAAGTGCTGGTTCTTTAAATCTTTTACAGCCTTACAAACAAATAACTGTATTCTTCGGTTAATCTTTCTTTCAAATTCTTCCAATTTAATAATATTGGTTCTTTCTGATATTACCAGCATGTCTATATCACTGTTCTCAACATCCATCCCTAACGAAGCCGAGCCAAACAAAACTATTGTTGGTTTTAAGTAGAAACTGTTAAGGTGTTCTATCAATCCTGATTCTTTTATCTTTCTTATATTATAAAATATTTTTGTGTCTCTGTAATGCTCACTCTCCAGATTTGCTTTGTATAATATTAAGTTTCTCTCTTTTTTCTCTAAGAGAATTTCTTTTTTAGCCAGTTTTTTAAGTTCCTTGCTTGCTGTAGCTGGAGCTATCTTTAATATTCTTGCAGCTTCCCTCACGTTAAATTCTCTGCGCGGTTCCTCAAAGAAAAGCCCCATAATCCTCATATTGTTTAATATTCTAAACATATGTTTATTTAAATAAACATATGTTTATAAACCTTTACATTGCTCCGCATATAAATTGCATTATAAGTATATACTCATAATTCAACTAACAGAACTCTCTACAATATGATATTCTGCAAAATGATTAAAATTGAACACATAAAATAAGACTTTTGTCTTAATGGGTTTAAGACTTCTGTCTTAACACTCTTCGTGCCTTTAAGAAGCCTATCAACTTATGCTGAAACTTTCTTAAGATACGTAGCTTAAGTTATCCAATATCTCCCCGCCCCGCTCACGTTGAATATAATGGTGTCAGCATCAAGAAGGGTGAATAAGAAAAATAAAGTCCCATCCACGTCAGAACTGCGGGAATTTCCTTAGCTAAATCACCTTCATAAACTCAGTCTTAACTTTAAAATAGTGCTTATGCAATAGCATACTTTAACTGAAAGTTTGTGATTATAACAACAAACTTTATAAAGGGGGGTATATTTAGATATTCATGGAAATAGAAATTTTAAAAAGAATAATAACTGGCCAGAGAGAAGAGCTTGAAAATATCTTTAAAGAGTCGCCAATAATAGAAAGGGATAATCTAAATCATATAAAACCTTTTTTATCACGCCCAAATATACTTGCTATTTTGGGTGTTAGAAGATCCGGAAAGTCTGTCTTTTCTGTGCTTTTAGCCAAAGCGTTAAAAGAAGATTATGCATATATTAACTTTGATGATGAGAGAATGATAGGATTAAAAACAGAAGATTTGGATAAAGTTCTGCAGGCATTTTATGAGCTATACGGAGAGGTTAATTTAATTATTCTTGATGAGCCCCAGAATGTTAGGGGATGGGAGTTATTTGCTAACAGATTAAGAAGAACTAAAAAAGTAATAATAACCGGAAGCAATTCAAATCTTCTTTCAGGAGAATTAGCAACACATCTGACAGGAAGATATATAGATTTTACACTATACCCCCTGTCCTTTAAAGAAATTTTGGATTTCAAACCGAATGCTTACCTAATAGAGGATATAGCAAAGGTGCAAAAACGGCTGGACAAATATCTGAAGGAAAGCGGCTTTCCAGAATTTAGAAATTTTGGCCATAAAATTGTAGAAACCATTTACTCAGATATAATAAGCAAGGACTGTTTAGACAGGCATAATATTAAGAATAAAAAAACTTTTAAGGAACTTTCAAGATATTTAGCTTCAAATTTTTCAGGCGAGTTTACCTATTCCAGACTATTAAACATCTTTAATTTAAAAGATGTGCATACTATTAAAAATTATGTAAGTTACCTGAAGGAATCTTTCCTTATAGAAGTTATTGAAAGATTTTCTCCTAAGCTTAAGCAGCAAGTGATAGCACCCAAAAAAATTTATGTAGTTGATCATGGTATTTGCAATTTTTTAAGTTTTAAACTATCAAAAGATACTGGCAGGCTCCTTGAGAATATTGTTTGCATAGAGCTTTTAAGAAGAAAATCTGTTAATTCCGGTCTGGAAGTTTATTACTGGAAAAACTATCAGCAAAATGAGGTCGATTTTGTAGTTAAACAGGGTTCAAAAGTTAAAACTCTAATACAGGCATGCTGGAATCTTTCTGAAGATAAAACAAAAGAAAGAGAAATAAAGAGCTTAATTAAAGCCGGCAAGGAATTGAAATGTAGAGAATTAGTTATAATAAGCAGAGATAAGGAAGGAGAAGAAAAAACAGGTGGAGAGAGGATTATATTTATTCCTCTCTGGAAATGGCTTCTTGGAAAATAAGAGAAGGAGTGTATTGGTGATAAAGAAAGCCTATTGTATATTATATCTCCCCGCTCCGCTTACATTAAAAACCACTGTGTCTGCCGTTAGAGGTGTGAAGTTAAAGGCGTATAATTGCAGCAATCATTCATAAGTAGCATTAGAACACGCCCTAAATATAATACAAAGATTTATAAACTAATTTGTACTACAATAATTATGTTTAGAGACATCTTAATACTCCAGAAAAGAGAGATTAGTTCTCTCCTGAAAGAAGCATATATTGAGAGAATCGGGCCTAAACTGGACTTGAGCAACTCCCTCATCAAGGTCATTATTGGTCCAAGGAGGGCGGGAAAATCTTTCTTCAGCCTATATTCTCTTGCTGAGAAAAGTAAATTTGGTTATATCAATTTTGATGACGAAAAGCTAATAGAAGCCAGAGATTATAACGAGCTGATTTCTGCCATGAACTCAGTATATGGCAATCCCCGGATTTTGTTCTTTGATGAAATACAAAATCTGCCAAAATGGGAACTCTTCGTTAACCGCCTCCAGAGAGAGGGATATGTGCTCGTCATTACAGGAAGCAACTCCAACCTATTAAGCAGAGAACTATCGACCCATCTCACGGGCAGGCACCTTCAAATAACAGTTTTTCCATTCTCATTCAGAGAGTTTATTAGTTTTGAGAAGAAAGAGTTGACTTCTTCTGAAATCAAAGAAAAATTTAATGATTATCTGCTTTATGGTGGATACCCGGAGCCCTTAATCAAGAAAATAAGCTATAAAGAGTATCTTTCCACTCTTCTGAATGCCATACTTTTTAAGGACATCATCAAAAGGCATAGTATCCGGTCTGCGCAGGCTATGGAAGACCTATCCGGATATCTTCTTTCAAACATTGCTAATGAATATTCTCATAATTCTTTGAGCAAAATATCCAAGATAAAGAGCACTCACACAGTTGAAAAGTATCTTAAATATCTGGAAGAATCATTCATATTTTTTAGTGTTAGAAGGTTCTCTTACAAGGTTAAGGAGCAGATATCTTCTATAAAGAAGGCATACTGCATCGATAATGGATTCATCCACGCCAAAGCATTTAGTTCCAGCCCAAATTTCGGCAAGCTTTATGAAAACCTTGTTGCAATTGAATTAAAGAAACGGGAGCTAAACGGCAAAATTAACTTTTATTACTGGAAGAATCAGCAGCAGGAAGAAGTGGATTTTGTTATAAAAAGAGGCACAAAAATAAGGCAGCTGATACAAGTTTGTTATAGCTTGGGCAATACTGAAACAAAAAACAGAGAGATACGGGCATTATTAAAAGCAAGTAAGGAGTTAAAGTGCAAAAACCTCTTAGTTATAACTTCCGATAAGGAGGGAGAAAAAACCGCTAAGTGGTTTGATATCAAAGCAAAAGTCAAATTCATCCCGCTCTGGAAGTGGCTTCTTGGAAAATAAGAGAAGGAGTGTATTGGTGATAAAGAAAGCCTATTGTATATTATATCTCTCAGCTCCGCTTACATTGAACACGACTATGTCAGCCGTTAATGGCGTGAAGTTGTAGCAATAAGTGCAGTTACACCGTTCTTGTAAATTGATGCATCATTAGTAAATCCCGTCTAATTCATGTCGCTGAATGTATAGAAAGATTTATAAAGTAGGTTATTTACAACTAACATATAATAGAATTAACGTTAAATATGGATAACCTAAAATAATATGTCCGACGAAAGAATAATTGAAGCACTGGAAGGAGGCAATAAGTGGTGGAAGGAAAAATTTTCGACGGAGTATAAAGACAGAGAAATTTATGCTGAAATAAAGAAGTTTCTCAAAGAAAGACAGATTATAGCATTAGTAGGACTTAGAAGAACAGGAAAAACTACCATAATGCTAAAAATTGTAGAAGACAGCCTTCCTCACCTCGACAAAATAAATATAATTTATTTCTCATTTGATGAATTTAAAGGCACAAGAATAAGTGAAGTAATAAAGGCTTACTCAAGGCTTATGAACAGAGATACAGGCAAAGGAAGGTACTTATTTTTATTTGACGAGATACAAAAAGTTGAAGACTGGGAAGAACAGCTAAAAAGGATTTATGACGAATCCCCAAACTTTAAGATAATAATATCGGGGTCTGAATCTCTCTTTATAAGGCAAATGTCCAGAGAAAGCCTTGCCGGAAGAATTTATGAATTTCAGATAAAAACATTAAACCTCAGAGAATACCTCGCTTTCAGGAATAAAAAGTTTGAAAATATCAATTTATACAAAGAAGAAATACTGCGGGAGTTTAGAGGCTTCTTATTATGCTGCGGATTTCCGGAGATGATAAATAAAAGCACGGATATCTCGGAAAAATATATGAAAGAGAATGTTATTGAGAAAGTAATTTACAGAGACATTCCGCAGATACTGCCAATTAAAGATCCAACGCTATTAGACCATCTGTTAAAGATAATAATCCAGGATCCTGGAGAAACAATCAATCTGGATGAACTTTCAAAAGACATAGGTGTTGCCAGACAAACAATTTCTATCTATTTAGACTATCTTGAAAAGTCCTTCTTAATAAAAAAACTCTATAATTACTCAAAGAACGCCAGAAAAACACAAAGAAGCCTTAAAAAATATTACCCTGCAATCATTCCTCCCTCTATTTCCGGAAGAAGAGATTTGTTTGGGAAAGTTTTTGAAACATTTATAGTTAACCAATTAGACGCAGAATTTTTCTGGAGAGACCCATACAAGAATGAAGTAGACATTATAAAAACTTCTCCTTTAAAAGCAATAGAAGTAAAATCGGGGGCTATAAAAGAGAGAGATATATACCCTATAAGAAAATTTATAGATAAATTTCATCCAAGAGAGGCGCTAATTATATCCTACAGCACCGAAGACACTCTGGGAAAGATAAAGATAATTCCTTTTTATAAATATCTTCTTGAATAAATTTATCGTGTTGCTAAAGCAAGGATGTTTTGGCGGCTGTAAGGCTAAGTCAAGATTAAATGAAGGAAGATTTAATACTCCTGATAAATGGATGTGCGCTTTCTTTGACAAAAGGCCAGATCTACAAGAGTCCTAGTTTTTTATGTGCTTTTATTAAAAAATCTTTAAAATCTTTTCTGTCATTCCATAAAGGGTCTAGTATTTTTCTTATTTTGGGAATCCATGGATAGCTATAGGTTCTTTTAAGATCATTCCATCCAAATTTGCTGAAATTTTTGTTGTCTATGAACAAATATTCTGGTATTGCCTCGCTAATATTCCACAGGCTCCAGCCATTCTTTCCAGATTCCCATATTTTATCGTCTTTTTTTATTCCCAGATTATCAGACAAAAAATTCCAGTATACTATGTGGGATATCTCTTCTGCCAAAACAAAAATGAACAGGTTTGTATCTCCTTCTTTATATCTTGGTATACTTACTTCATTTTTGCCATAGTAGGCTCCACAAACCACATTTGATATAAATGCATTATATTCTTCCTCGAGTTTTATGTTGTTTCCAATTAACCTTCTCAGTTCTTCCCAATAAACTTTTTCAATCTTATTATTCCACATAAATCTTATTTTCTCCAGTTCAGATAACAGATCATCGCTTGATTCTTTAAGCGGGACTTCTGCTAGTTTAACCAACTCTGCCTTAAGTTTCCCGCTCAACTTGTTGCTTGTTATCAGCTCTAAAACTATTTTCCTGCTCATCGGCAGGAAGATATCATCTGCTTGATTTTCATATTTGTCTTCTGCATCCTTTTCCTGCTCGCCCAGACTTTCTTTAAGAGCGAAAATAAATTCTGCTGCTTTTTCCGGGCTTGCTACTCTGAATCTTATTCTTGGAAGCTCCATAGAGAGAGTAATATATCTATAGATTTAAATGTGTTGTCCAGACAGCTTTTAATTATTGCCAATCAGGAATTAAAACAGTTGTCTATAGAAGTATTACAGAAATATTCACTGTATGTAGTATCTCCCCGCCCAGCTTACGTTGAAGACGACATAATAAAAAGCATGGAATTTCAGTATTTTTTTAGGTATTCTATACAGCTATCAATTAATTTATCAAAATCTTTATGCTTTTTCCACTCTCGTTCAATAAAATCCCTTAATTCCTTATGGATTGTATAACCTTCATCTTTAACTAACCACAAATCTTTAAATTCAACATTGAGCAAAACAGTTAGGGCTTCTTTTAGGTCAGAAGTTTTTTCTTTACCGATTTGTTTTTCTACATCAGACCAGTAAGTATTATGAAACTGAATATGCATTATCTCGTGTGCTGAATTTTCTAAAATATTAGGGATTGATTTAAAGAGATTAACAAAAAAATAAGGGTTTTTATTATAATGATAAGGGCATCTGGTAATAGTGGTTATATATGCAGTAAATTCTTCAGAGCAAATAGGCTTTTTCATAACCTTACTCAATCTAAGAAAAAATTCTTTATTAATTTTACTCCATGCTTCATTAAAGGCTCTTACAGATATGTAGATTAATTCATTTCTATAAGGTTTCTTAACATACTGCTTTAGTTTTTCTTCACACTCTTCAAATTTTTTATTCTTGCATAGTCCAACAATCCTTGGAGAAAGACTTTTACTAAAATCTACCCCATACCGAACATCTAAACTACAGGTTTCCCAGATATTAAATAAATTTTTGTCCTCATCAAACTTAAAAATCACTTTTGGCATTTTACTCCTTTTATTGTTTCTTCTGGGTCAAATTTTGTCCAATACAAGGGGCATCCTCCAGCGCAGGGTTCATTGCAGTTGGGAGTATCGCATTTTGGTGAAGGATATCTCGCCATCCTTTCCCTAAAAGTAAAGGGAATTCCTTTGGGAGAGTTATATTCTATTAAAAACTCGTCTCTTGGAACAATATTTCCATTTCTAAAAATATTAAGTAAGGGAAAATGTGCTAAATGAGTACAGGGAACAATACTCCCATCATACTCCACTACCAAGTTTCTTCCATAAATCAATTGACACGGTCCGCCAGTAATTAATTTTCTTGCCTGAAGTTCCCCCCTTAATTCTGAATCAAACAAACAAATAGGCATAGGAGTAACCAACCTTGCCCTTATCCCTTGGGATTTAGCATAAACATAAACCCGTTCAAAGGCCACGACAGCATCAGGTAAAGGAAGTAATTGAGAATTATTGCTTTCTTGAGAAACGCATACCCCGCAAATATTAAAAGTCATCTCAGTTATCTTTTCTCCAATCATTAAATCAACTATTCTTTCTAATTCACCAATATTTCCAGAAGCAATTACGGTATTTGTAGCAACACTTATACCTGCATCACAAGCAGTTCTTATCCCGCCAAGTGTCTCATAGAAACTTCCTCTCACTTCAGTTACTCCATCATGAGTTTCTGCATCTGCTCCAGCTACTGAAATAGTTAAATAATCTATTCCGCTTTCCTTAATTTTCTGAGTAAAGGGAAGATTTTTAAACTTTCTTCCATTAGAAATAACTCCTGCCCTCATACCTCTTTCTTTAGTTTTTAAAATAACCTCTTCTAATCCAGAATACATTGTAGGTTCACCCCCTATCAAAATTACTTTTTGAGTATCTAAAGAAGCTAGGAAATCTATAGTCCCTAAAGCCCTATCTAGGGGCATTCTCTTTCCCCGATTTTCTCTAAAGTTGGAAGCAGCATAACACCACCCACATCTATTATTGCATTCATAAGTTAAAGAAATCCAAGCAGTGTTAAGATGTAATATGGGTCCCATTGTAGATTTAGTTGATATTTAAAAAATTATAACTAATCTTCACAATCTTGGCAGTCCATACAAATACAGTCACTTGGGCAATCTATACAATCACAGTCATCTGCGCATTCATACTCTGGTGTATTTCTGGAGCTATATTTTGTAGAATACCTCGTATCTCTTGTATCAATGTTGCCCCCCTTCAAAGATATGCTTCCAACAATATCTAATAAAGTAACCATGTTATTACATATTCTTGATCTATTTAAATCTTACCCTAACCTAGAGTGTGGGACACATATGGTTACTTTTTCTTGAGGTTTTTCAATTTTTCGTATAAAGTATCAGCTGTGCCGATATAAAGAACAGACTTTTGTATTACTTGCAGTCCTTTTCTTACTGCTTTAGCGATGTAATAATACCTTTTCCTACCTTTAATAAATGATCTTAGATACATATTAATTGTTATACGCTACACTATATAATCTTTTCTATCTCTCATCTTTTATATAACTTATATATTTGTTTAAGAAACTCATCAAATGGTTTTTCTTTCCATATTTTTCCTATTTCAGTTAGTATACCCTTAATCTCTGGATAAGGGTCTATTTTAATATTCCTCCAAAACTTTCTCATTCTTTCGTCAGTGGTTAATAGATGAACTACTGCTTCTGCAAGTTGCCATTCATAAAACTCTTCTTTCCCCATAACACTTTTAGTTATACTTAGTTCTGCAAGTCTTCTCCAATAAAAAACATGAAATAATTCGTGAGCTATTACAAATAACTCATCTTCTGGATTCTCATAAACTCCAACCATAATATTATCCTCCCCATAATAACCTCCATTTTGATAAGGATCAACATAACAAGTGATTTCGTTTATGTCAATCCCAATACAGGTTATATTATTCATAGTATCAACAATCTCTTTTTCTTTTCCATTCCAAATGTTCTTTACTCTTTCAACTACTCCTTCAGTATCAATTGAAGTTTTTTCAATAATCTCAGCTAACTCCTCCTTTGTAATTTCTCGTTTCTTAAACTCCTCAAATCTTTCTTCACTAATTTCCAGCTTAACAAATTTTCTAAAATCTTCATAGCTCTTGCTATAATTGTTCATCAATAAATTCGATAGACATTCCCTCAATACTTGATTTGTTATTATTTTGAATTGCATAGTTTAAGCAACCCCCTATTATATAAATAGGTTACTAAGTTCCCCCAGCTCCGCTTACGTTGAAGACTACTGAAGAATTAAAAACGCATAGCTCCTTCATCTTTGATGAAGTATTTAACAACGCACCTGCCCCTTATGAAGCGTGCTATGCTGGAAGAAATCAGCAAAATAGATCCTAATGCAGATATCTCACAGATATATCCTGAATTCCAGTTAATAGAAACATCAAAGGCCTCTTTTCTGGAAAATATTAAAGTAAGCATATTCATAAGACACATCTTTCCCGTGCAAAACATAGTACAACTAAAAAGAGAAAGCTCAAAAGTGGATTGGCGTCTAGGAAGTGATCATCTTAAATATGAGGTTTATCAGTTATCAAGAGAAGATGAAGATAAGCTTAAATCTATTAATAAGCTGTTTGGATTAAATTTTGGTGCTTATGACTTGATAGTTAAACCTGATGATGAATTGGTTTTTTTGGAGCTTAACCCTAATGGTCAGTGGGGTTGGATTCAGGAAAGAACTGGTTTGATGATAAGGGAGGCTTTAGTGGATTTTTTGTCATATGAAAAAAACTAACAGATTAGCAGAGGAATTATTCTCAAATATCTTTGAGAATATTAAAGAGAAAGAGGTAGTTATCTTTGGGGAAATGCATGGTACTCATGAGATTCCTATAATCCTTAGTCTTTTTTTAAAAAAGGCTTCTGATTTTTTTGATTTTGATGTTCTTTTTGAGTTTCCAATAAACTTTCAGAAAGAAATAGATGATTTCTTCAGAAGTGGTGATATTAACATTCTTAAAAGTATGGATTTTTTTAACAATAAAGATAATAATGATGGTAGGAATAGTTTAGAATATCTTAATCTAATTAATGATTTGTCCAATATTAATAAAAATTACTTTAAAAATATTTGTGTTAAATTTGTTGATGTTACTCCAGATAGCTCTCTTCTTCAAAACGATAGGGAAAGAGAAATAAAGGATAATGTTTTGCGTGTACTGGATAATGATCCTAAAAGGAAAGTTTTTGTTATTATGGGCAATGTTCATGCCTCTAACTCTGTTTTTAATAGTGGCTCTTTGAGTATTTTTCCTGTTTCTTATCTTTTGAGGAAGTCTCTTGGTAACGAGAAGGTTTTTTCTGTTAACCTTCAGCCTTCTTCTGGTGAATTCTTTAATTTTGGTGTTAAGTCTGTCAGTGATTTAGATAATTCTAATGACAAAATTAAGAAGTCTTTTGATTATACTTTTATAATTCCAAAAGTCAGTTCAGCTTCTTTTTTATAATAACACAATCATAAACAGAATATAGAGGATTATGGGAGTTTAATGTAACTTACTGCACCCAGTATCTCCCCGCTCCACTTACGTTGAATACAACTATGTCAGCGGTTAGAGGTGTGAAGTTGTGGCAGTATCCTGCAGGGCATACTGAACTGTCTTTGTATATTTGGGCGTTATCAGTAAATCCCCACCCGCTCATATGATAGAAGGTTATGTTTGCGCTTCTGTTCAGCCCGGGATTAATTGTTGAGTTAACTAGCGCAGAGTTGTTTGAGATTTGGATCTCTGCGGAGAGATTGTTGCCGGAGCCGTTGATACCTTGAGTGAAAGCTATTTGGCCAAAACGTGTTTCTTCAAAATGTATAATAGATCGACCTACACCAAAAGAATAATTTATGAAACTATAATCAATGAATTGTGTGTTATTAATACTTTCCCCAATAGAAATATTAAATTGTACTATCTTCGGATGATTTTTAGATAAAAGATTGCTTTTGAAGATATTTCCCATTAGCCCTATTTTTAGATTCTTCCCAGGCGTCCTATATAGATAAATTTCTGTAGTATTTGATTCTATCACGTTCAATATAAAGCTATTATTTGAAGAGTCTCCTATTGCGATTGCGCCATATGAAAATGCGGGAGATGTGGAAAGGCTGATTTCATTGAATAAAAAAGTGTTACCAATTGATTCATAAATTGTCATAACTCCGTGTGAGGCCCAATAATTTGATTTAAAGCTATTATTTCTTATAAGATTGTTATTAGATCTCATAAATATAACTGGTTCGTCTCGGCCATCGCTATAAATATCATTAAACTGTAAGGTATTATTATGGTAACCAGTCGATTTTATTCCTTGAGAATAATGTCCATGTATCCTTATAATATTATTAATAATTTGATAGTTTCCAAAAATTGAATTATTTGAGTATAATTCACCTAAAACAATTCCGTGTGCATAAGGCTTATAGGTTTCTATGGTATTATTAATTATTGTCCCATTTATTGAATTATTTATATATATTGCGTGACCAAAAAAACCTGCAACTCTTGGTCCAGGTTCAGCAAGAATTAAATTTTTAATTGTAACTCCGTTAACTCCAGCTACAAAAATCCCATTTCCTGTTTCTGAAAGTGAATAATTAATTGTATTACCATTTCCGTCTAAAGTAATACCGTTCGCCTCTATTCTAAAACATGTTCCCTGAGAACTTAGCGATTTTGTTAGTTTATACACTTTATTAGGTTGGTCCAATATTCTACACGAAGATAATGAAACATAATCCTCCTCACCATCCGAAAGATTAATTGAAGGCTGGTATGTACTGTTTCCAATGTAATAAAGCCCAGCTCCGCTTACGTTAAATACAATAGTATCTGCGTCAAGAGGTGTGAAGTTGTAACAGTCATTGCATGTTTGACCATTCTTGTAGATATTAACGCCTTCTCCAAACTTAAATTGATCCATATCATACAGTGTAACATTTGCACTTCTGTTTAAACCAGCATTAGTAGTAGAGTTAATTAAAACTAAATTTTTTCTTATTAAGAGTTCTCTATCTAATTTTTTCCCAGTTCCATTTATTCCTTTAAGAAAGTCGATTTTTGCAATAGAATTCTTCTCTATGTGTAATACTTGATTCTTAGAGCTAAAAGAGTATGAGGTAATGGGTTGATCTATCAGATAAGTATTATCTATATTCTCTGAAGAAACTAATAATAAATCCGAATGGCTGGAATCTGAAACAATCTGATTACCTACGAAAACATTATCTTTCATATCTCCAGAAGCAATGATTCCATTAGTTTCAGAGAATATCTCATTATTTTTAATAGAATTGTTATGACCACCTATACTTAAAGCTGCTTCAGACAAAGAAGATTTACTCTCAAATCGGTTACTTTCGAAAATGGAGTTATAAGCATAAATAAGTGCAAGATTATCTACTTCAATTTGATTATAGGACATATTGGTTCTATTAACAAAAAGGTATAAGCCAGTAGAACTAACTATTTCATTATCTTCGATGATAATATTCGACCCTAATTCAATCCAAAGACCTACATCTTTAGTTTCAATGTCATTTCCACGAATAATTGTGTCTATTGAGACGTATTTACCTGTATCCCCAACAATGTAAATACCAATTGTTGACTTGCCTTCATTATCAATTTTATTGCCTAACACTTTTAATCCTGAGGCGTTGAAAGTATATATTGCAGCTAATCCTTTTTTAGACTTAGAATCAGAAAATACAGTGTTTTGTATTACCATGTTAGAATACCCTTTGTTATTAACAATACCATAACCTTTCTTGCTCTTAGCATATTTTACCGTCTTACCTTGACCATCTAAGGTAACATTATTAGCAGCAATCGTAAAGCAAGTTCCACTGGCAGAAACTGATTTGGTTATTTTGTATGTAGTATTATCCTTATTCAATTTACCACAAGATTTAATATAGACAACATTATTGTTTGAAGATTTATACGCTTTATCAATTTGCGGAGCAGCGTCACTATCGTCAGCTGATAAAAAGGGGAGCACCATAAGCAACATTAAAACGACAAATACAAAAATGACTTTTTTATTCATAACAATATGTAGTATAGGGGTTTTATAAACCTTTCTATCTTGTAACCACCATATAATGACAGCCTCATCATCTTTTAAGTGGTAACAGGAACAATTAGTTAGCCTTCCCTTCCACATCCCCCTCTCTTCTCCACACATTCCTCTGGTCTCTGCCAATCATTCTTCCTATTTCAGTGTATCTGAATCCTCCCATCCCCGTGCAGCTTACTGCAACAGAAGAATAGCAATAAGTATTTATTGTAACAAATTGTCTTAATTTTATGTACATTTTTGAAATTATCGATAAATCTGGGAGACAAATAAGATTGAGTAAAGAAAGGTGGGCTCATATAAGAATGGAGCATCCAGAAATCACAGACTATGAAGAAATTATAGCTGCTCTCGCCAATCCCCTAAAGATAAACTCCAGCTTTTATAATCCAGATTCAATAAAATGGTATTATAAGTTTGACAAAAAGAAGAATCGTTACCTCATGGTCGCAGTTAAATATTTAAACGGAGAGGGCTTTGTCATAACATCATACTACATGAGAAATATAAAATGAAAGGAAAAATACAAATACACTATGATGCAGATGGAGACTTCTTAGAAATAAGATTTGGAGATCCAACCCCCTCTTATTATGAAGATTTGGGTGGAGACACATTTGAACGGAGAGATGAAAAGACTGGAAAAGTGAAAGGTTATGCTCTTTTCAACGTACAAAAAAGAAAAGAAATGCAACCTCAAGATATTGAAATAAAAATCCCATCAGAAGAACAATAAATGACATTCGTTGAGTATTCTTAAATTTTTTAGTGATTAGGGGTTGAGTAGCAAATGAAAGTGGGACACTTCCCATGCTCATTTAATTAATGTTAGTACTCCTAGTATATAATATTTTTGATATTAAATTTGATTGATTTTATCTCTTTTAATGATCCATCATCTAGTTCGCTGCTTATAATAAGTCTCTTAGACTTTAAGTCAAGTGTGCAAAAAACAAACAAGTTAATTAATTTTTTTGGCATTTTTATTTCTTGATTTAGGATTTCTATAAAGCCATATTCTTTATTACTTCCTTTCTCATTTTTTCTTCTTACAATCCTCAAAAAATAAATAATATGTGTTTTGAATTTATTAACATGTTTATTCTCAAGATTAATATTTGTGTAATCATCAATATACTTGGCGTTTGAATTTGTTTCAGGATTATTTGATATAAGATTGGAATATTTTTCATATGCAATATTAAAATCTTTAATTTTAACATCTATCTCCTTTTCATCTGTGAATTGCAATTTATTCCAGAACTTTTTTGAGAATACACTGTTGAATCCTTCATTCTCCCCATTATTCCAAGGGCTTCTAGGGGCAATATAAAGAGGCGTAACACCAAGATTAAGGAAGAATAATGCTAACTTGCCAATACATTTATCATGTGAAAGATTTGTGCCAAATGCTGAGTCATTATCTGCTTTTATGACGTCGGGAATAGGGTTGTCTTTCCATATTTCTTTCAATATCTTTATTGTTTGTTCAGTAGTCTGTCCAGTTACCCTTTTTACTATTCCTTGCTTTTGTGGTCGGATGTATTTGCATGAAAGAAAGCTTACGCCTTCATTTGAACCATGCAAATATTTTGGACCAATAAAATCAATACTCATCATGCTCTTACCTAATTTAGTTAATGTTCTTTGTGGATATTTCATATATTTGCTTAATCCTTTTCTCTTTTTCTGTGGGCTTTTTACCATACATGCCTCCTTTAATGTTCTATTAACAAAAGATTTTGAAACTTTTAATCCTATCTGATTTTCATAATTCTTTTTGACTACTTCTGAACCTATAAAATAACTATTTTCTTTTTCTAATTCTTTTCTGATTTGAATAATTTCTTTCTTTTGTTCTAGAGTGTATTTCCTTGGAAAACCTTTCTTCCACCCCCTATTATCAATTAAGGTCTCACTCTCATTTAATTTTATCCACTTACTAATACTACCTTTATTTGTTAATAATAAACGTGCTATCTTGCGATTGCTCCATCCTTTCTCATGCAACTCTTTCGCTTTTTTTCTTTTTAGAAATAATAAATTCTTATTCATTTTGACACTTATATTTACAAGTTTATAAGTGTCCTACTTCTATATGAAACTCAACCATTAGTAATTAATGAATAGAGAAGAGATGCTAAGAAAACTCAAGCAAGAAATAGAAATAAGGAATTTTTCCCAAAAAACACTAAAAAGCTACACTAATTCCGTAAACAAATTCTTAAGCTACTTGAAAGAAAAACCTCTAGTTCAGGAAGAAGTAAAGAATTATGTTCAGGCCATTATAAGCAAACAAAATCCCTCAACAACAGCCCACGAGATATTCGCAATACAATTCTTTTTTGAGAAAGTCTTAGGAAAGAAGATTTATATTCCAAGACCAAAAAGAAATAAAACCCTCCCCGAAATACTGACAAAAGAAGAAGTGAAAGAATTGATTAATGCTCATACAAATATTAAGCATAGATTAATAATGAAATTACTTTACGGCTGCGGATTAAGAGTATCAGAGATTATTAATATCAATAAGGAAGACCTAAATTTTGATGAAAGACTAATCCACATAAAAATAGCTAAAGGCAAGAAAGACAGGTTTGTTAAAATGCCCGATAGTATAAAAGAAGAATTAGTAAGTTATTGTAGGCTAAACAGCTCAAGAATTCTCTTCCCTTCCCAAAGAAGCGGAAAATTGACAACAGCAACAGTTCAAGCGATTGTAGAAAACGCGAGAATAAAAGCAGGAATAAAAAAGCGTGTGTATCCCCACTTACTTAGGCATTCTTTCGCGACACACCTGCTGGAAGCTGGGACAGATTTGAGAATTATACAAAAACTCTTAGGACATTCAGACATAAAAACCACTCAAATATACACCCAGATATCACAGGCATCGATAAAAAATATAAAAAGCCCGCTGGACACAATATAAAATGCGCGAATTCGTTTATTATTCCGGCAAAGCCAGAACAACAGGAAACTTTGATGTTCATGACTTGATGAAAGCGGGAAGGATGGATATAGCGTGCCATGTAGTTGTAGGAACCTTTTTTCTATCGCACAAAATACGAGAAGACGCAAAACTACACTTAGTGTTTTACGGAATGCCAGACCCTCCAAAACACATAGAAATGCAGCCAAGCAAGGCGCTGCCAAGAGGGAGGAATGAAGAAGAAGGAGCGAGAATTGACATAAGCAAGAAGGACGTGGCAGGATTGATCAAAAGGATATTATTCAAGTATAAGCCGGGAAAAAAAACAGAAGCATTTCCGGGTTTTAGCATTGAAAAGAAAAGCCTTCTGAAAGTTGTTGATGAGCTAATGAATGAAGGAAAAACAATTTACATATTGGACAAAGACGGGGAAGATATAAGAACTGTTGGGATAAAAAATGACTGCGTATTTGTATTGGGAGATCACGAAGGGCTTCCAATAAAGGAATTAAAAAGGCTTAAAAGGGAGTGCGTACCTGTATCCATAGGAAACAGGACGTACTTCGCCAGCCAGGTTGTGGCGATAGTAAATAACGAGTTGGACAGAAGAGGGATATAAAATTATAAGTGTTATAAAAATACCAGCAGATATATACTGATAATGTTAAAATGATTAATAATGATGAATCAGGAAGGTTTATGGGGCGATGGTTATGTATTAATTGTAATTTTAATAGAGCAAATTTATTAAATTTTATTTTATCAGATTTATTATGAAAAAATTTAATAAAATTATATACATTAAATTTGAAAGACAACAAATTTAATATGAAGAAATCAGTTAGATTGTATATAACCGGAACTGTACAGGGGGTATTTTTCAGGGACTTCATAAAGGAGAGTGCAGATGCTCTTGGGCTTAGAGGATATGCAAGAAACCTTGAAGATGGAAGGGTAGAGTTAAGGTTTGAGGGAGACGGAAAGAAGGTGGAAGAAATGATTGAAATATGCAAGAAAGGGCCGAAGCACGCATCCATAAGAAGAGTGGATGTGATTGAAGAAACATTCCAGGGATTTGAGGACTTTAAAATTTTGCATATATGATGTTTTGTATATAATAAATACTTAAACAATTAAAATGGGAAGAAAAATATACTTGCAAATAAATGCAGCTGAGAGGCAGCAATAATATGGGAAGAAGAATATACTTGCAAATAAATGCAGCTGAAAGGCAACAATAATATGGGAAGAGAAGAGCAGATAATCAGTGAAAGGATGAGGAAGATTATAGAATTGAGAAAGGCAGGAATAGAGCCATATCCAAACAGATATGACAAGACTCATTCTTCTTCTCAAATCACTGAAGAATTTGGAAAACTTAAAAATGAGGAGAAAGCGAAGAAGAATGTTAAAGTAGCCGGAAGGGTGATGGTAATAAGAGATATGGGAAAGATAATATTCGCACAAATACAAGATTATTCGGGAAAGATACAGGCAGTCATGCAGGAAAAAGAGACTCCTGAGAGAGAAATAGAATTCTTCAAAAAATACATTGATAGCGGGGACTTCATAGGAGTTGAGGGAATGCCTGTCAGGACTAAGAGGGGAGAGATGTCGGTGCTGGCAAGCAAAGTAACATTACTAACGAAATCTATACTGCCTCTGCCTGAAAAATGGTCCGGATTGCAGGACAAAGAAGAAAGGTACAGGAGGAGATACCTGGACTTAGTAATGAATCCCGAAGTAATGCAGGTATTTGACAAAAGATCCAGAATACTTAGGCTGTTAAGAGATTTCCTGGATGAAAGGGGATTCATTGAAATAGATACTCCAATGATTCAGCCGCTGTATGGGGGCGGTGCAGCCAAGCCGTTTATAAGCGAATTAAATGCACTCAAAATGAGAGTATACCTTGCGATATCCCACGAACTCTATATCAAGAGGCTGATTGTCGGAGGATTCGAAAAACTCTATGTCATGAACAGGGTTTTCAGAAATGAAGGAGTGGATGCTACTCACAATCCTGAATTTACAATTTTAGAAACAATGTGGGGATACATGGACTACAGGGCAAATATGAACTTATTTGAAGAAATGGTAGAATACGTAGCGAAAAAGCTTCTTGGAACAACCAAGATTAACTATCAGGGAACCGAAATAGAATTGAGAAGGCCATGGAAGAGAATGACTATGTATGAGGCAATAAAGAAGCATGCTGGAATTGATGTTGACAAAATGTCTGACAAAGAATTGATGGAATTTATTGATGACAAAAACATAAGATTAAAAACTGAGTTCAGAAGGGGTCTTGCTATTGAAGAAATATTTTCAGAACTAGCCCAAAAAAATCTGATACAGCCAACCATAATTTATGATTATCCGGCAGATACATCTCCATTAGCAAAGCAAAAACCAGGCAATGAAGATATATGTGAAAGGTTTGAACCATTCATCAATGGGTGGGAGCTTGGAAATAATTATTCAGAAATGAATGACCCTATCAGGCTAAAAGAAGTTTTAATGGAGCAGACAGAATTTATGAAGAGGGGTGATGAAGAAGCCGCACCATATGACGAAGACTTTGTAAGAGCCTTGGAAATAGGCATGCCACCTACATCCGGGCTGGGGTTGGGAGTAGACAGATTAATAATGCTTTTAACAAACCAGCCTTCAATAAGAGATGTTATTTTCTTCCCGTTTATGAAGCCGGAGAATTATAAAGAAGATAAAAAAACTGATAAAATTCCTGCAAAAAAAGGAAGCAAAGGAGGCAAGAATGGCTGATGAAGTGAGCGAAACAGATGAAGCTGATAAAGGAACAAACCTGGTAATAAAGAGCAATATAAGGCATGCTGTTGAATTAAGCGTAGCTGAAGAAGTTGAACCCGCATTGAACAAGCTAGTTCAAGAAGTATTGAAGAAAGCGGAGCACAGGGCAAGAGCGAACGGCCGAAGGACGATACAGGCGAGGGATTTGTGAAGTTTAAATGGCAGTTATAACGAGAGACCAAAATATTTCACCATGTTTTTTGTTCTCTCGAATACGTCAAGATGCTTGGAGATGCATCTTGAACGCACTCAAGGATTAACATCCTTGATGTATCATAAGACATTATGGGGAAATATTAAAGTCTTATGCTATAGATAGCAAAAGTTACAGCCCCAACTAATGTTAAATCGCTAAACTTATTTACTTATTCTATACTCTATTAATTGGTGAAAGTAATTTATTTGGAAAGGTTTAATAGTGATGATGATAATTTAAGGTTAATATAATAAAAGAGGCATCATGTCAAACAAATCAAAGGGAAGCAATATGGAGCGGGAGCTGGTTAAGCTCTTCGCTGCTAACGGCTGGAGAGCGGCGAGAGTTGCAGGAAGCGGAGTCGGAGACGAAGCACCATGCGACATAATAGCTGGAAAGATGGGAAGAAGAGGCTACGTTGTTGAGGTCAAGTCAAGCAGGAAGAATACTATTTATATAAAAAAATCACAGATAGAAGACTTTATGAAATTCTCAGAGATGATAAGCGTAAAGCCGGTATTGGCGGTGCGGTTTTTGAGGGAGGGGTGGCTGTTTGTAGATTTAAAGCATCTAAAAGACACCGGAAAGTTCTGGGCAATAAGTATTGATACTGCAAAAGAGAGGGGAAAGAGATTCAGCCAGTATTTTGATGAAGGCACGGCAGAAAAAGAGTCAGCATACTTTTATGAATAGATTTAAATCATTAAAGGCATCTAAAGATAAATGGGGCGGTGGTTGCTCTTCTTAGCATTAATTCTTACAATTCAATTAGCTTCAGCAAGCATCCGCCTCAATGAAGTTGAGGGAAATCCTGAAGGAAGCGACAGCGGGAACGAATGGATAGAGTTATATTCCGATGAATTTGTAAACTTAACGGGCTGGAAAATCATTAACGCGGATGGTGAGAATATCAGCTTAAATATTAGTTTCTCTGAATATTTTATTATTAACCTGACGGGGCAATGGCTTGATAATACAGAAGAATCTGTCATGCTTATAAACTATAGCAATGGCTTAATTGACTACTCATATCAATTTAACGATAGTGTGAGCGGAGGCAATAATCAAACATGGTCTTATTGTCCCGAAGGGTGGCGGTTTATTAATGGAACAAAGGGAGCCATCAATAACTGCGCTACAGAAAGCCAAAATCAAACAAACCAAACCCAAAACACAACAAACCAGACAATAAATAATACTATCAACCAGAGCACTAACCAGACTGCCGCAGCATCTCTAAGCATGAAATTTCCTAAACAGGTTTATTCAGACGAAGAATTTGAGGCTGAGTTGAACCTTTCTAATCTTGAAAGCTCATCTTACGACATTAAGGTATTTATACTGAACAGCAACGGAAAAATAATATCTGAAGCTTACGACGAAGAAAATTCACTCTGGGTTAATCCATTTTATTACATAGAAAACTTTGTCAGAGGGCCTGGAAACAAATTAGAGAGCATACTTATAAGATTAGGGGAGGAGCACAGGGATTCTGAAGGAAATTTTACTTTATACGCAAGACTTAGAAAGAGCGGCTCTTCAGGATATATTGAAAGTTCCGGAAGGATATATGTTGAAGCCGGAGGAGAGTATAATAATACAGGATATATAAATAATACAGGAACAATTAATGATACTAATTTTTCTGCTGGCAAGTCATCAGCAAAACCAACTTCTAAAACAATATACCTCAATTACAGGGAAAACATGGAGAATAACAATTCAGGCAATTCAAAAGATATAAAAAGCGGGGTTTTGTACAGGTCTAAGAGTCAAAGAATAAGGGATTATCCAATATATGGCTTTGCGGCGCTATGTGTATTGATAATCGCGTTTTTGCTTGTAAAGAGGGGCAGTAAAATATTTTAAAATTGATATAACTTACAAACCATTGTCAATAAGATAATTAAAATTGATATAACTTACAAACCATTGTCAATAAGATAATTTAAAATAAATATATAATAAAAGATATAAGAGGGGAAATATCAATATCTTATGATATACTCAGTAAATCATGGTTAATGATGAATACTATAACTTATATGATATCCTGCTTTATGGAGGGCATTATTTAAAATGGTTATGAAAGCTTCAGTGATATTTCAGATAATAGGAAGGCCGGAGAAATTTGTAGTTGAATCTATGAATGATGTCCTTGAGAGATTGGGAAAGGAGAAGGGGGTATCCATACTTAAAAAGGAAGTGCATGAGCCTGTTGAGATTGAGGACAGAAAGAATATCTTTTCCACTTTCGCAGAGGCAGATGTTGAATTTCAGGATACTAATGGTTTCTTCATGATGATGTTTAATTATATGCCTGCTAATGTTGAAATAATATCTCCAAGCGAGCATAAATTCAAGGCAAATGAATTCAATGTTTTTGTAAATGAGCTTTTAAGGAAGCTTCACCAGTATGACAATCTTGCAAAGGCATTCATTCTTGAAAAGAATAATATGCAAAGGTACATTAACGAGCTTCATGAAAAACTCAAGAGCCTTGGAATTGGCAGTGAAATGAACCTCCCAAAGCCTGAGAGCATTGATCTGGGAGAGGAAGAGCTTGGTCCAGGCAAAGAGACAAGAAGAAAGAAAAAGAAGAAAGTTAAAGGAAGAAGAAAGAGAAGTCAAAAAAGAGGTAATTAGTGTAAATCCTGACTATTTTTTAATTATAGCCAAGGACTTTGGTATTTCCCCACTTTGTCATTGGCTATTTAGGGAAAGACTTATGTCTTTCACTATAGATTATCGATAATAGAACTTATAATAGCCATAAAATAGCCCATTAGAAATTAATTAACCTCAAAAACATTAGTCATCAGGAATGTTAGTTCCTGACTGTGCTCAAGAGGTAAACCTCTTGACATTTTGAGTGTGCTCAAGATGCAAAATCCAGGCATGTCGAGAATCAGAGATTCTCGAGCACCTCGAAAACCAGAGGTTTTCTCAGTCTTGACATGTCAGACACTTACCTTCAACTTTAACTAACTTGTTAAGCCTTATTAATAGATTTATGCTAACTTTTATCGCTTGTATTGGTCCGTTAATGCTATAATCACCCATTATTATTTACTAACTTGATAATTTATTGGTTCTAAAACAGGTCAATCATCAAGAAGGTTAAGGGCTCTTAAATTTCTTGTCAAACTTCGTTGTCATTTCTTCAATTTTCTTTTCCGGAGTTTTTGGAGGGGACTTGTATTTCCTGTAAAGAAAGAATAAAACTATTACAACTGCTATTATTATAATGAATATTATTATCTTGCCCGTGCTTCCTCCTCCGGCCTGGCTTTTAGAGATACACTTTCCAAGGCAGCACGAGCCTTCTATGGAATTTGTATAATTTCCCTCGCATGCTTCATCTGAAAAGCACCTTATACCTCCAAGATTGACGCATGAATTCAGGCTGCCTGAAGAGATGTTGTTCGGAGAAGGCCGGGAGGCGTTTAGTTCATTAACTACGCTTATAAATACTTTTGTTGAATCAGAGTAATTCTGCGAGAAAGCAGTTATTGAGCCTTCGAAATCGTCAATTCTATTTGGAGATGTTATAAAGAGCTGGATGTTTTTAATGGATGATGGGCTTAAATTGCTTATAATTAATGGCTGAATTTCAAGGATCCCTGCCAGATCATCCGAGTAGCTCAGGCGAAGCTCCTTTATCTCCTCCTGCATGAAATTTTCTATCGTAAGATTTACTGAAGTTTTAGAGCCTCTTATTATCTCAAGAGACAGCTCATTGGGGCCGAGTATGAACAGCGGGCTGACGGATGGCTGGTCTGAATAATTAAATGATTCATTCTTAAGAACCATTACAGGAATATTGTAAGCCATGCCCTTTGATGATACCTTTAAGTAGGATATTCCTGAATTCTGGATTTTGCCTGTGGAAAATTTTAAGTCCTTTGTCCTTCCTGCTCCTATAGATATAGTACTCTTCTCCTTTCCAAATTCTGTTGAGACATCCAGGTCATCATTAAGATTCTTTACTTTGAGAGAAAAATCTTTGCTTGAAGTAACAAATCCAGGTGATACTGAAAACTCAGCAACTTCACCGGAGACTGAAAAATTCTTTAGCAAGTCCTCTTTTTTCTCCCTGCCTTGCTCAAAGAAGTGAATGTCCTTTATTTTTAAAGTGTAATTTCTTTCTTCAACAGGCAGGACGGCGTAAAGAAAATATTTGTCATCAAGCTTGGATATGCTGTAAATCATCGGAATAATCTTGCGGCCGTCATAGAAAGCCACATTATCCTGGCTTATTGGAGTTATCACGTTGCCCTTGAGCTCTGCTATTATGGTCTGCCCCTGCCTGTAATTGTCGTTCAGAGTTATGTTGAGAGCTAAAACAGGAGCAAGATTCAGCGAAAGAACCAGTAAAAAAAGCGGAATAAATTTGTTCATCTTATCTACACTATTAGTTTTAATAATCATTTAGTTTAATAGCAGATGTTAATAAGCATTTCACTATTGGAATTTATATATTGCTAACATTACTGTTCGTTAATTATGCGAAATCTATTTTGCATCTCTTAATTAATTTATTGAATAAAATTGCTATTTATTATCACTTGCTAATTTCCTTTAGTTTCTTGAATGTTTCATCCAGCTCCCTGTCTCTGCCAGAGGACTGGGATGCTCTTGGCTGACGGGCCGGCTGAGAGGGGGGAGGCATTGAATAAGGGGATTGAGAAACCGGCCTCATTAATGGCCTTCTGAAAGGGGTAAGTGGCGGGAGAGGAGGCATTCCCGGCCTTGTTCTATCCACAGGGCCTTCTTTATATCCTTTCCCACGCGAGAACATTGAGCTTAATCTGCGCCTGAATAATATAAGAAGCAATACTATTACTATCAAAATTATTAATACCCAGAGCCACCATGAGCTAACTCCGTCGCCAGATGAGGAGGACTTAAGAGCGCAGCAGGCATCAGAACTCAAGCTACATCTGTATGACTTTTCTTCCTCGTAAGAGAAGCATGTTGAGCGGCAGGAGTATCTTATTGACTCGCACTCTGAAGAGGCTGGAGTAGAGGGCTGCTCAATGCACTGCCCTGCTATGCAACAGGTTCCAAAATCAGATGATGAAACCACACTTCCGGAGCATTGAGTTCCTGACTGGCACAGGATGCCTCCCTTAGTTGAGCATGACTGGAGAGCAACGTTCTTTGAGCAGCAGACTGAAATCCCCGAGCATGAATAATCCTGGACGCTTCCTCCCGCAGAATTGCATTCAGATCCTGAAAGGCAATAATATCCCTTTGAAGAGCATGTTGCAGAAGCACCGCTTTGAGAGCCAACCTGCTGGACAACTCTGGAAGGCCATCCGGAATAAAGAATGAATGCAGTGTCTCTTAAAGAATTCCAGCACCCCTTGTCGTCTTGGACATCAGTGAGCCAGTCCTTTACTTTGGAAAGTTCATTTGAGCTTGACGACGCAAGAGAAAGCAGGGCAGTAGCAGTGTCATAATACTTCTTGTAGGGGGAGCTGAAATCAAAGTATCCTGAATCTTTCTGGAATTTCTGCATTAAAGAATAATACTCACTGAACCCTGTAAGCAGGTATAAGAAAGAATAACTCCCGAATCTCTGGTTTTCCTCTGCGAAAGCTACTAAATATGGGAGATAAGCTTCTGTATCTTTCTTATTCTTCTCAAGGACTAATGCTGTCCATAAAGTTCCTTCATAATCACATTTTCCGCTGGTGCCAGAGCATAGGGAGTTTATCTTATGCTCAATTTTTCCGTCTTCAGAAGCAGACTTCGTTTCAGATGAGACATAATATTTCTCCTCGCCCTTCTTTGAGTAAATCAAATTTGAAGTGAACGTTGAATTGCATGAAATTTCAAATGTATTCTGCACGCATGATTTATCAACCTGAAGCCAATAGCTATCCCTCGCTCTCTTCAGGCAGCTTCCTGCATTTGAATCTATTTTTTTGTCATCTAAAATTTTGAAGCTGTAAGTCCTGCTGTTATATGAAACTGAACATTTGGACGCGTCATCAGTATCTATCTGAATGAACCAGTTCAAATCCGGCGGAGAGATACCTTTTGATAAAAGCCATTTTTCTCCCTTGACTGAATTCAGGGCAAGGCTTGCGAGGGCTGTCTGTTTCAACTCGCAATTTGAAGAAGGCCAGCATTCTCCGTCGCTGCCCTTAGCAGTTAATGCAGCAACGCACTTGCCCGTTGTCAAAACAGCGAGAGCCTGCTCCTCAACGCTTAAAGAACTACATTTGTCAGCTCCCCCGCTTCCTGAACCGATTCCTGAACCGATGCTGTTTTGAATGCATGAAAGGGCTTTGGCGTCAATAGTTGAAGCAGAGACATTAGTAGCGTTTGTGGCAGCGGAAACAGGAACCAATGACAGAGATATTAATAATATTAATAAAAGCAATGCAGCAGCACCCACCTTTTTCATGATTGAATAAGATAGGAGTTATTTATAAATTCTTCTTATAAATCGCCTTACAGTCATTTGCATAGGGTTAGCTATAGGCAACTTATCAATTCAGCTTTAGAGCCTCACCAAATTTCCTCGCAAGGAAACTCTGTATTTCATGGCTTAAAACAAATATAACAATGCGCTAATAAATTGACGTGTAGTCCATCAGTTCGGATAACTCACAAAACTGTCAGGACAAAATAATGATATAAGAATTACTATAAATACTTATTTGTTCCTCAATCCTTCAATAATTATTCTTTCAATTCCACTCAAGTCGCTTGCCTTAAGAACTCTTTGAATATCACCGGGAGTATAAGATTCTATTCCTTGTCCAGAAATTTTTCGCTTAAGCGCCTTCGGCGCTCTCAGACACCCCAAAAGCACAGCCGTTGTCGCTATCGTCCCAGTTGAAGCCGTCAACACTGAGCCCGTCAACACCGACGTCCCTGTCCGAGCTGAGAGCCGCAACTCTTGATAATACTTCTCCTTTGTTTGCTGGCTCAAAACCCCAAACGTTAACACTATTGGGATAATTATCAGTAGAAGAAATAGCAGCTAAATTTTTAGCAACTTTTCGGTTAGTATGCTCCAAAACTCTGGCTAAACCGCCACGAGCAAAAACTCCTGATTTTATAATTCCAGTTTTAAAACTTTCATAAGGAGCAAAACCGAAATCCTCCAAACCTTCAATTTCTCTATTAGGAACAAGCCAGATTCCATTAACCTGTCTTGCATTATTTAAGTATTCTTTAAGAGTTTTCTCATCAATAATCGGTTTGCCATTAGCGTCTACTGGAATATTAGCATATACTCCTTCGCTTGATCTTCCAATTCTACCAGCCTCAAGCCATGCATGATCAAAAATATCTCTCTTAGCATCAAACTCTCCGCCCTCATTAAAGCCATAATAAGAAACACCTACCGATTCAGAGGTAGTTGCAGGCCTAAAAGTTACTCTTGGTAACGCTTCAGAATGAAAATAAGGACCATTCATAGCTTTAACACGAGCATTATAAGTACCAGAGCGAAAAGCAGGATGAGCAACAACTAAGTCATGACCATTATGAGGGACTAAAAGTAAATCTCTAACAGGTAGAGTAGTTATAGGTAGAGTAGTTACAGCTTTTTTAATTCCATATTTAGTTTCAGTCATGAATTTTATAATAAATACGACTATTTAAACCTTTCGGTTATGAGTAATTAATAAGTAGTAACATAGATGTTTATTTATAAGACTTTCCTTTGCTCGACTCAAAGGAGGCATTTTTAATCCTTATAAGCGTTTTTTCTGTGCCTGACTCTTAAGATTAATATGACGAGCTTATCATTGTAGATGTCCAAAAAGAGCCTGTAATTTCCTATTCTCAGTTTAAAGCCCGGCTCTCCGACCAGTTTTTCCACGAAGTGCTCCGGCCTTATTTTTATTCTTTCCAAGCCTGCTCCAATCTGCTCCTGGACATTTCTGCCTAATTTTAGAAACTCCCTCTTAGCTTTATCAGTAAATATAATCTCATACATCTAATTTCAATTCCCTCTTTATATCTCCCCATTTGTGAACCTTGCCAGCCTTTGCTTCTATTCTTGCTTCTGCAAGCTTTTTTTTCAACTCCTTAGATAGTTCCATTCTGTCCTCTATCAAATCCCAGATTAAATCTTCGTAACTTTCCTTAGCATGAAGCTTCATCTGCCTCAAATGTTCTAATAAATCATTGCTAACCTGAATGGTGGTATCCATATCTACTATATAAGTGGCTATAGTATTTAAATCTACCTATCTCTGTATTCTTTATCTCCAGAAGATGTTTTTATTGAACCGAACATCTTCTTAATTGTGTAATTTATTGGATTTTTGTATTTCAGCTCTTCATCAGTAGGATGAATTCCGATTCCTTTATAGTATGGCTTGTCATAGTTGGGGGGAAGAATCTTCTTCTGCCTGCTTGCATCTGCATCTGTAGCATGCCTGAAGCTCCATTCAATCTGGCTCTTTATATATCCTTCACGAAGGGGCTTTTTGTTCTTCTTGTTCCATTCTTCCATGAGCTTTGTAACTTCTTCTTCAGTAAAGTTCAGGGACCTGAAGTAGCTTATTAAAATAAATAATGCTCTCTTTCTGCCGTCATCCTGCATGCCTTTTAAAATTGCTTCAATGCTTGGAGGGTATTTTAATTTGCTGCGGTCAATATTGACATCAGCAAACTTCTTTCCTTCATTATTTTCTGTTGGTGATTTGCCTGCTGTTTTGCCTGACTTATCAGAGTTAGAAGAACTAAGAGCTGAATCAAGGGCTGCAACTACTAATTTTTTAGCCTCGTCCGGCTCGGCATTCGGAAGAAAGGGCTTAATGAAAACTCTTACAGGATCTGCGTCTTTATGGCTGAAGCTTAAAATTTCGGATTTGTTAATAACTACGCTTGCAAGAGCAGTCTTCTCGTGAAGGGAGTATGGCGTGCGGAAGAGATGCCTTGGGGAGACAAGGATGACATCCAATCCAAGCTGTTCGTAAATGTCAGGCATTGCGCCCCCGGAAAAATTGCGGGAGTCAATTTCGTCTCTTGAATCAATCCTGCAGGTTCCGCAGAAATAAAACTTTACTTTTGAAACTTCCTCCATTGGCGAGGAGCACTGGACGCACTTCCTTCTCTTCCCATTTTTAAACGAGCCGTCTTTTTCCAATTCAACGTCTTTAGCAGGCTTTTTGAGCTGCTCAACAGTACGGCAATTCTTCATGGGGCATTGAAGAGTGATGAGACAGAATTCTGAAGCAATATTCTTGCACTTCTCGCACCTGATTCCAGAACTCTGCGAGCCTTTCTTAAGGCTTTCCCACAATCCCTTGTCTTTTTTCAGGTGTTTTTCAAGCTTTTCTTTTGAGTAGTCCATCAAATAAGAAACTATCTTTCTTGGCAGTTCAGGGAACATCTTCCTGACTTCCATGTTATTAATTTCTTTGGGAAATGCTTCCCATGGAACAAGAATATGCCATCCTTTATTTCCAGAAAATTTCACTCCAAAATTTTTGACTCCATGTTCCTCTAATGATTCAATAATAGAGACTGCTGCATATTTGGCAACTTCAAAATACTTTGAGTCAATGTCAATCAATAAATCAAATCCTTCGCGCATCTCGTCTAGCTCATCCTTGCCTTTATCCGTGCTTATTTCAAGGACGTTTTTCCAGCGCTCTTCAGAGCAGTGGAACGAAGTTGCGCCATTTCTTGCAAGAGTCATGACATCTGAAGGATATTCTAAAGCGTCAGGCCTCTTTCCGAAGCCCTCCATGTATCTTGGAACAGCCTCCTTCTTAAGGCAGAATTCATAAATTGCCTTTTGAACGTCTTTGCGGGAGTAGTAAGCGAGGGCTACCAATTTAATTTTGGCTTCTTTTGCCGCTCTTGCATCTCTTGCCTGCTCATCTACCTCTTTTTCCTTGCTAACTTCTCCACCTCTTGCCTGCTCATTTACTTCATTACCTTCTGATTTATCACCTTCTTCAGCCATGAATAAAAAATGTAAATTTTCTTTATATAATTAATGTTAATTAAGAACTACTCTTAAGAAGTTTATCAAGAGGTTTGCCATATTGCTCACTTAATTCTTTATAGAATCTTTGCCAATCAGGGTCAAAATCTAATCTTAGAGTAATAGGAATTACTAAAGTATGAGCATAAGAAAGTTCTTCCAAAGTGCCTTATGAAACACCAAATAGCCTGAATTCATCACAGATATCAATTAATCTTAAGCACCATTCAATAGTCTTCTTCCTGCCAATTAGAGGATTTCCTTCAAATCTCTCATAAGGAAGAGCCTGAAAAGGATGAAGGGGGCATTTCCTTCATTAGTAACTAAATCCATAATATCTTTAATCCTGTTGGCGAGCCTTGCAGGAGTAGCGCAGTACACCAATTTTACCATGAATGATAATTTATCTCAGAGGTTTATATTGATTATTGTAATTTGTTATTGATTGGAAATAATTTAGTCATAAGTGCTGATTTACCTCATAGTTTATATTGATTATTGTAATTGATTAAGCTTTGTTCTCCATCATAACAATCCCAAAAAATCCTTTTAGGATTTTGGGCTATTGAGATATATACTCCAATATCTCAAAGTTTAAAAACTTCTTGTTGATTAAGAGATTATGTTCCTGAAACTTGAGCATCCTAAAATATTATCTGAAGTGGTTTCAATAATATCTGACCTTGTTCTTGAAGTAAAATTCAGGTTTGATGATAATGGGATGAACCTTGTTGCCGTGGATCCAGCTACAGTAGCACTGACAGCTCTGACAATTCCAAAGACGGCATTCTCCCAGTATGAAGCACAAAATGAGACAGTGGGGATAAACCTAGAGGGGCTGAAATCTGTACTAAGAAGATGCAGGACAGGAAGCAGTCTCCTCTTAACGACTGAAGACAACTTTCTTAAGATTGAGATACACGACAAAATAAAGAGGGTATTTCATTTAGCTCTGATTGATATTGAGGGAGAGCAGAGGGAAATTCCTCCTCTTGAGTTTTCAAATGAAGTTGAAATGTCAAGCATTGATTTTTATGAAGCGGTTGAGGACTGCAAGATAATGGCTGACTCATGCAGGTTTGAGAAGAGAGACAGCAAATTCATTATTGAGGCCTCAGGATTAAATTCTGTAAGACTGGAGTTTTCGGGCGACGAGGCAAGAATCAGCGGGAGCGACGGAGACGGAAGGTACAGCCTGGAATATCTCCAGAAATTTGCAAAGGCATGCAAAGTAACAGATAAAGTAAAGCTTAACTTTGTAAATCCTAAAGAAGACACTTACCCTCTTAAACTTGAATTTATCATAGGAAGGATTGCTTTAATTTTCATTCTGGCTCCGAGGCAGAAGACAGACAATTAACTAAGAACTTATGACAGCAACAACAATTTATATCGGCAGGCGGGATACTTACGGCAATGGAAGGCCGATGTTCTCCCTAAGGCCTCCAACGACTAGAGAGAGGCCGGAACCATTCCAGTACTTAGCCTCTTTGGCAATTAGTGATAACGGGACAGCAAGGGTTATTGATAACATTAAAAGCAATACAAGAAAACCTGAAGAATTCTATGATGAACTGGCAAGAAGATATGCTAACCAAATAAAACTCCTGCATCCGCAACATCTACAACATCTACAACAGATAAGCGTTGTTAATGGGAAAAGAATAAGCCGGAGAAGCGGGGAATTAAAAGACTGCCTGCCCCTGCCTCATGAAATAGAAGAAAGATTCAGGCAGATACTGGAAGAATCTCTTGGGGATAGGCTAAGAGCGCAGGAATAGGTTTTATATATCTGGATAATTGATTAATTTAATGAGCAAAAAAGGTGATTGGTTACTTTTTAACAAGAGAGGGCAGGTGACGATTTTCATAATAATTGCACTCGTGCTCATCGCAGGAATTGCTTTCTATACGCTGATAAGGGGTAAGGCCGCAGAAATAAAGCAGAGTTACAGAAGCTCTGAAAACCCGCAGCAATACATTGCAGAGTGCGTCGAGGATGCTGCAAGGCCCGCTATTTCTGAAATACTAATGCATGGAGGATTTACTGACCCCGAACTCAACACAACTTACAAAGGAGTTGAAATAGCCTACCTTTGCTATACTTCCCTAAATTATGAGCCGTGTGTTAATCAAGTTCCGTTATACAGCAAGCATTTAAACGACGAACTTAAAGAAAGCATCAGAGATGATGTTGAAGAATGTTTCTCAAGCATGAAGTATGATTATGAACAAAAAAAGTTCTCTGTTGAGCTTGGAGAAACAAAGAATTTTGATGTACATTCAACTGACAGGAAAGTTATAATTAATATATCTAGGGAATTAACAATAATGAACAGGGACGAAGAAGCAAGAACTTACAAGGACTTCAAAATATCCATTAATTCCCCGATGTATAATCTCGGGAGAGTTGTTCAGGAGATTGTTGCGCAGGAAGCAACATTCTGCCATTCAGAATATTTAGGTTACCAGACACTCTACCCGTGGGTTAAGATAACAAAAACTGATATAAACGGGAAATATAAAGTCTATGAGGTTACTGACAGGAACACTGGAGAAAAATTAAACTTTGCTGTAAAGGGATGCTCAATACCTCCGGTGTTTTGAGATACTCTTTGATATAAAATGGTAAAAACAGATAATAAATAATATAGTAAAAATAATAGTTTAATAGTAATAATAATGTGGAATTACAATAAAATGCTGCACATAATATATGGAGTAAATCCTAGTTGTAAGGAATAATGGTTCAACATATAGCATAAGACTTTAATATTTCCCCATAATGTCTTATGATACATCAAGGATGTTAATCCTTGAGTGCGTTCAAGATGCATCTCCAAGCATCTTGACGTATTCAAGAGAACAAAAAACATGGTGAAATATTTTGGTCTCTCGTTATAGTAATATAAAATATATGGAATACGGGAAATTGGCAAAGTATAATATCTTTAAGAGGAGCTTAATGAAAAAGTAAACTTTTTCATAAGTAAAAATTTAACAATTTTAACATAATGAAAAAAGAAGAATTAATTGTTTTCTGGCAGATAATAATCTTAGTATTATCTATCTTTTCCTTTGCGTATATAATTTACTCTTCTTCAACAATTGTTTCGGCGCAGGCTTCAACAACCCCCTCTACAGCATCAACTGCATCATCAACTTCTTCTACAACATCAGTTACATCCACAACAACCAGCCAGCAGGAAGATTATCAGGGAGATACGGGAATAAGGCAGGTAGCAAGAGTGGATATTGGATTTGAGGAGCAGGCGAGTTCAACAAGCCTTTCATGCTGCATTAAAACAAGCGACGGAGCAACATGCCAGGAAGGAATTGCAGCTAATAACGATGCAGCATGCCCGACAGGATGGATACCATCACGATGCAACCAGGTAAGCGCATGCCAGAGGGGATGCTGCATTGATAATGATAATGGCGTTTGCTCTCCGCAAAGCACCAAGAATTCATGCGAAGGCGGAGGGGGAACATGGACTAATGATCCCTTATGCAATATCAACCAGTGCAGGAAGAACTGCTGCCTGATAGGAGATGGTTCTTACTTTGTTACAGAGAAAGAATGCGAGAGGCTCTCCCAGGAGAGGGGAGCCCAGAAGAATTATGTGCAGGTGCCGAATGAAAATGCATGCTTGTTATTATCAGGATTGCAAAAGAGGGGAGCGTGCGTTTATGAACAGGGTGAGAGGGGTGGGCAAGGCGCCACCGGAGATTCTGGAGGAGCAGAGGGCGAGAGATTATGCAAGTTTACGACAAAGGATGAGTGCGTTAACAGGATAAGAGGAGTTTTCAGCGAGAATCTATTATGCTCCAACCAACAACTAAATGCAAGCGTCCAGAAACAGGCGAGGACCGGGTGCGCTGAAGGGCTGAATGAAGTTTATTGGTTTGACAGCTTGGGAAACAGGGAGAATATATGGGAAGGAAATTTCCAGGCGCAAAAAAACAGCAGCTGGAATAATGGAATAATAAAACCTAAAGGGGAGAGTTGTAATCCATTGTCAAGCTCTAACTCTGGCTCAAGCTCAAATGCTCCAAATTGCGGTAACTGCCAGCTTCTTCAGAGTTCATGCGCGATAAACTCCCAGAGCGGACAGGCTTACTGCAGAAGCTTAAACTGCAAAGAGGCACCGGCAAATGTCGGAACACAGGACAGAATTAACGGAGAAAGCTGGTGCGTTTACGAGGGGCAGGTTGGAGAAGGAAAGGACATTCCGGGAAGCCAGCACTATGTTTATTACTGCAACCAGGGAGAGGTGAGGAGCGAAACGTGCGGGGATTACAGGACAGCTGTCTGTAACGAAAATAAAGTTAAGATTCAGAATAGTACTAAAGAATTCTCGCAGGCGCGATGCAGGCCGAATCTTGCGGCGGAGTGCTTAAAGTACAATTCAATAAAGGACCAGAATAAAAAGAGGCAGCAATGCGTTAAGAATTCTGACTGCACATTGGAAAGGTTTGACTTTGGAAAGGGATATAAGTTTTCAGTATGCCTTCCACAATATCCCAAGGGTTTTGATACAACAACAGACGAAGGAAAAAAGGAAGCGAGAGTAATGTGCAAACAGGCTAATTTTGAATGCACCAAAATCATGGAAAAAAAGATAGGTGGATGGGAGTGTGTTGCTGGATGTGACTGTGACACCGCAGAATTTACAAACCAGATGACTGAATGGTGCACGTCATTGGGAGACTGCGGGGCGAGCGTTAATACAGAAAACAAATTCACAAGCGGAGGATACAAAGTATCTAATGCTCCGAAAATAACCCAGCAGAAAACCTCTCAGCTAAAGTCATACGCGAAGCCAAAGAAGAATGAAGTTATAAAGACATCAAATTATACAATTGAACTTCTTGAAAAATATTATGGATGGAAGTTTGGTAGTTCGTCCGGAGATGGAAGCGGCTCCGGCGGCGGGCCTCTCGGGCCTCTCGGCAATGTTGTAACGGGAATAGGAGCTGTGGGAATGATAGCGGGCATCATGTCTACGGAAGCTCCAGCATCCCTTTCATTTTTGGGAGTTGTGCCCGCATCATGGGCTCCTGCCCTCTCCGCCATCGGCTATGCTGCTTTAGGAGCAGCAATAGGGGCGGCTGTTGGAACACTCGTTGCCAAAGCGTTTGGGCTGAGCAATCAGGGAGCGACGATAGTCACTGCTGTGGGGCTTGCTGTTGGAACAGTCATCGCGATAAAAATATTAGCTGGTGGTTGTGCTGCTTTTGGCCCTCTTGGCTGTGCGGCTGCGGCCATAATACTAATAATAGTTGTTGTTATTGTTGCAATCCTCACAAAAGTATTCGGAATTGGCGACGTGAAAGAAACAAAAGTAAATTTTATATGCAAGCTG
>Ga0209542_10003262_pt1 | contig 34936 bp, 39 predicted proteins | sample RifCSPhighO2_01_FD_184028 | JGI IMG/M metagenome (GOLD analysis project Ga0209542, IMG submission 184028) | Soil microbial communities from Rifle, Colorado - Rifle CSP2_plank highO2_0.1 (SPAdes) (version 2) | ecosystem: Environmental > Terrestrial > Deep subsurface > Rock core/Sediment ...
TATATCATTCGTTGTGTTATAATGTACACATGAGTCTTGCAGGGGATATACGTTCTTTTTTTAAAGGTGACGTTGAGACATCCGCGAAAACACGTGATGAATATAGCAGGGATGCCAGCTTGTTTCGCGTAAAACCACAGATCGTCGTATTTCCAAAAGACACGGCGGATGTTTGTAATTTAGTCTCGTATGTCGCAAAGAAAAAGCGGGAAGGGGTACTAGTGTCGCTTACGGCTCGTTCTGGTGGCACGGATATGACGGGTGGTTCGCTTTCTGAATCTATTGTAATGGTTTTCACGCGGTACATGAATCACTGGAAAGGGTTTATGGGGGAGTACGCGATTGTCGAGCCGGGCATGTATTATCGTGATTTTGACGTCGAGACAAAAAAACATGGTTTGATTTTACCGAGCTATCCGGCATCACGTGAAATTTGCGCCATAGGAGGTATGGTGTCAAATAACGCGGGTGGAGAAAAAAATCTCAAATACGGAAAAACAGAACGATATGTAAAAAAAATAACCATGGTACTTGGTGATGGGAAGCTCCATGTGTTTAAACCGTTGCATAAAGAGGAATGGGAACAAAAGATGCGGGAAGATGGGATTGAAGGGGATATATACCGGCGTATGCGTGAATTGATTATGTCCCACCGTGCAATTATTGAAAAAGCGCGGCCCACTGTTTCAAAAAATTCATCGGGGTATAATTTGTGGGATGTGTTTGATGAAAAGCGCAACGTGTTTGATTTGACTAAAGTTATTGTGGGTTCGCAGGGAACACTCGGTATTATTACGGATGTTACATTTCAGTTGGTGCGTCCGAATCCACATTCAGCACTTTTGGTGCTCTTTCTTGACGACATGAATAATTTGGGAAAAGTGATCAAGCGCATAATGCGTCACAAGCCGGAAAGTTTTGAATCATACGATGATCACACATTTCGGGTTGCGATAAAATTTTTTCCGGAGTTTGCCACGCGCTTGAAGAGTAACTTTTTTAAACTTGCTATCTCATTTTTACCCGAGATTTGGATGATGCTTACGGGAGGTGTTCCTAGATTGGTGCTTCTTGCGGAATTTACCGCCAAGACTGAGAAGGAAGCACGCCTCATGGCGGAGAGAGCAGAAAAGGATATGCATGCATTTTCAGGTTTGCGTAGCAAAATTGCGCGTACCAAAGCGGAAGCGGAAAAATACTGGATTATGCGCCGTGAGAGTTTTAATTTATTACGGAAACGTGTTCGCGGATTGCGCGCGGCTCCTTTTATAGATGATGTAGTTGTTCAGCCGGAGCAGGTACCAGAATTTCTTCCCAAGTTAAAACAGATTATAGATGAATATGATGATTTAATTTATACGGTTGCCGGGCATATGGGTGATGGAAATTTTCATGTGATACCGTTGATGGATCCGAAAAATAAGCGTATGAAACAAACCATACGCGAGGTGGCGCGGCGGGTATACGATCTAGTTCTTGCGTATCATGGTTCCATAAGTGGAGAACATAATGACGGTTTAATACGTGGCGCTTATGTAGAGGACATGTTTGGTAAGGATATGTATGAATTATTTAAAGAGACAAAACATATTTTTGATCCTGAAGGTATTTTTAATCCTGGGAAGAAAATTAATGTTTCACTGGAAGAAGCCCTAGGACATATGGATATAGTATCTCAATAAAGAAGTAACGCATGGAATCTTGCGCTTCCTGTATTGCCGGAGTATGGTGTCAACATGGAACCGCTTGCGTCAAAAATACGTCCACACACGCTTGATGAATTTGTGGGGCAAGAGCATGTGGCGGGCAAAGGAAAACCGATTCGTGTTGCCATGGAACAGCAGCATCTTTTTTCGTTTATTTTGTGGGGGCCGCCTGGTGTAGGTAAAACCACACTCGCAAAAATTTACGCGCGGGCGCTTGATGCCGAATTCTATGAATTATCGGCGGTTTCAGCAGGGAAAGATGATATACGAAAAGTTATTGCCGCACATCCGCCAGATGGCGGAGTGGGGAAGCAAAAAATATTATTTCTGGACGAAATTCATCGTTTTAATAAAGCGCAACAGGATTATCTACTTCCGCATGTGGAATCCGGTCAGATAACGCTTATAGGAGCCACTACAGAAAACCCGAGCTTTGAAGTGATTGCCCCGCTTCTTTCTCGGTGCCGCGTGTTTGTGTTGCATGAGTTTTCGGAAGGTGAAATGGAAGAAATAATTATGCGTACAAAACTCAATGTTCCCAAGCCCGCAAAAGATTGGCTTATTCGTATGGCGAACGGAGATGCTCGGCAAGCAATTACCATGCTCGAAAACACGGAGAAACTCTATGGGAAAATTACGCTAGATACCTTACGGGACACATTGCAATCAAAACATCTTCGGTATGATAAAAAAGGTGAAGAACAGTACAACATTATTTCGGCATTTATAAAAAGCATGCGTGCCGGACAGGCCGATGCCGCGCTTTACTATCTGGCACGAATGGTGGACGCGGGGGAGGATCCTAAGTTTATCGCGCGGCGCATGGTTATATTCGCGAGTGAAGACGTGGGGCTCGCGAATTCCACGGCGCTTGTGGTTGCGAATGATGTATTTCGGGCGGTTGAAACCATAGGATACCCGGAATGCGCCATTAATCTTGCGCATGGTGTTGCGTATTTATGCGCGCAGAAAAAAGATCGCCGCGTGTATGACGCTTTTATGAATGCAATGGCGGACGCAAAAACATTCGGCAATTTACCGATACCGCTTAAAATTCGCAACGCGCCTACAAAATTGATGAAAGAACTGGATTATGGAAAAGAGTACGAACCATACGATACGGAGAGTTATTTACCCGAAACATTGAAAGGGAAAAAGTATCTTTCCTAAATTATAACTATGGTTTTGCGTTGGTCTATAGAGCAAACAAGTACTATATGCCCAGAAGCGCGCGAATTCTTTCTTCATCAAAGCCGATGATTATCGCGTCATCTATTGTGATTACCGGTACGCCCATTTGACCGGTGCGTTCAATCAATTCATTCCGTTTTTCAGCATCTTGGGCAACGTTGTATTCTGTGTATTCGATGCCGTGTTCCTGGAAAAGTTCCTTCGCCATTTTGCAATATACGCAGGTGGGTGTTGTGAAAATTGCTACTTTTTTCATATATTTGAGCTAGTTTTAATGATAATGTGGATAACCTTTTAGAAATAATCATACGCTTTATTATATAATATCAAGAGGTTATTCTTTTGTAAAAGGTCGGTTTTTGGGTTCTTTTTACTCTTTAATTTTATATTATGAAAGCGTTACATTCTATAGCTTTTATTCTTGTGGTGGTAGGAGGACTTAATTGGTTGTTGGTAGGCGTTGCGGGTTGGGATATTGGAGAACTTTTTGGTGGCATGGATGCGCTTATCTCAAAGATTATTTACATTCTTGTAGGACTTTCCGCGGCGCTTCTTGTGGTGACACACAAGAAAGACTGCCGGAATTGTTCTAGTGGAGGTACTACAGGCGCGTCATCTAGTATGGGAAACAATAGTATGTCACGATAGAAAATTTTATTCTATAGGCGACACAAACAAAGACTCCTGCACAATGTGCGGGGTTTTTGTTATACTGCCATAGGTAATGAAACCCATGGAAAAAAGCAATGAAGAATGGAAAAAAGAGCTTCCGGCTGATGTCTATCGTGTAACACGGGAAAAGGGTACGGAAGCGCCTTTTACAGGCGCGTATTATGCTCTGAAAGAAAAAGGAATGTATCGGTGCTCCAATTGCGGCGCGGAGCTTTTTTCTTCCGATGCGAAATATGATTCGGGATCTGGATGGCCGAGCTTTACCGTTCCAGTTGATGTGCGCGTAATTGAAACCACACCCGATGCCAGCCATGGCATGAGGCGTATGGAAATTTCCTGCGCGCGTTGTGGAGCGCATTTGGGGCATGTGTTTGATGACGGACCCCAACCCGAAGGAAAACGTTTTTGTGTAAATTCAGCGTCACTTGATTTCAAGAAAAAAGAAGAAAAATAGGTTTATTCTCCTATTTTCTTTTTTCATTCTTTGTGCTACAGTTTCTCCAAATTTGACGTAGGAGGGATTGTGTAATGACCAAATATGAAGCTCGCGCGGCGTATGATGCGGTAGTTTTACGGGATCCACCTATCAATTTTCAGCGGGGATATTTGGGTGTCGAACAACTCGACTATACTCCATGGGAATGTGTTATGGAGGATGTTCCAGTGTTTGAAGTAGAAGGAGAAGATATCCGCAACTATTCCAAAAGATTTATTGAAGGCTTACCGGCAGCACGGGAGTTGTTTGGGAATTATCTTGGAGTGAAAGCGAGTGAGGTTATTATTTACGCGCAGACCGCTCGTCGAGTGATTCACGATATATGTTCGCGGGCATGTCTGAAAGGTGTGGGTGGATATGCGCCGTGGAATAACCGTCAGGCGCGCGCGCAGATTTTGTGCCCGGTTCCCGGGTACGATAATCATCATCACATATGCGAGGATGTCGGTTTATCCATGATTCCCGTACCCATGCGCGGGAATGGGCCTGACATGGATGTGGTGGAACATTATTGCAGGGAGCGTTCTGATGTAAAAGCAATTATCTGTGTGCCACAATATCATAACCCAACCGGTATCACATATAGTGCTGACACGGTGTTGCGTCTTTCACGCATGGATGCTTCGCCCGACTTTCGTATTATTTGGGATTGCACGTATCTGGAGTGCCATTATGGAAGACATCCCGACAAACTGATGAATATTATGGATGCGTGTCGGGTGGCAGGAAACCCCGACAGACCGTTGCTTGTATTTTCCACTTCAAAAATCACAACGCCCGCATATTCCATCGCGGGTGTAGCAGGAAGCGAACGCAACGTGGCGTGGATGCGGGAACTGGTAAAGGTGACGTCTGGCAATCCGGGGCTTCTGAATCAACTCGCGCATGTCCGTTTTTTCAAATCCGTGGGGAGCATCAAGTCTTTTATGTACGAGACACATGGATGTTTCTTGGGTCGTAAAATGGCGCTCGTTGAACGGACTCTTATATCCGGACTCGGATCTGAACTGTTGCTTGCTGATGATGTGGTGTGGCAACGACCGGAAGGAGGATATAGTTTTTGTGTTAAACTCAAACAACCATGCGCGTCACGCGTGGTAGAGCTCGCGGCGGCAAAAGGTGTATTGATGCTTGAACCGCGCGAGATGTATCCATACAAGGTTGATACCGAAAATCGTTATATTCGTATAATGCCGTCGGCGGTTTCGGATGATGATATTGTCGCCGGTATGGGCGTGGTGTGCGCGTGTATCAGACTTGCGCTTGCGGAGTATGGCGCATCGTTTGTATCCGATGGATTGTAGAAGAGGCTTGAGCGGGAACTATACTTCCCGCTCTTTTTATTTTATGCTATCATGTATACTATGAAATTCCTTTTAGACTGGTTCATAAGCGCGGCTGTTATATTTGTACTTGCATATGTGTTACCGGGCATTTATGTTTCCGGGTATCTTGCCGCCTTTGGTGCCGCGATTATTATTGGGCTTGCAAACGCGACGGTAAAGCCGTTGCTTATAATTCTTACGCTTCCTATTACTGTTATTACATTCGGATTTTTCTTGCTGGTGATAAACGCGCTTGTCATACAACTTGCCGCATGGCTTGTTTCAGGTTTTGATGTTGATGGTTTTTGGTGGGCATTCTTGTTTGGAGTGATTCTCTCCGTCGTACATATAATACGAAAACACTCCGAGCGAAATTATCGTTCGGGATCATAGGTATAAAGAAAATTTATCGGTGCGCCACGCGCACTTGCTTTCCTTTGTGTTTTGCGTGTTTCCGGCGCGCAACTTTTTTCTTTTTGTTCATAACATCATTGTAACGCATAGAATACATAAAACAATACAAACAGATTTTCTTTTTGTAATACCGTGATATAATGGCGTATATGGTTCTAAAACGACTTGTTATTTTATTAGGTCTTATCGTGTTACTACTTGTCGGTGGAGTTGTGTATAAAATACTTCCCATGACAGGTGATCCTGGCGACCCATCAGTTATCACCAGTTTTTCAGAGTGCGCGAATGCAGGCTATCCCATAATGGAAAGCTATCCGCGTCAGTGCAGAACCCCTGGTGGCAAGACATTTATCGAGGAAATAGAAACCAAGAATGACAAGAGTAATCTTATTCGGGTCTCAAATCCAAAACCTAATCAGGAGATAACAAGTCCGCTCATCATAACAGGTGAGGCGCGGGGTACCTGGTATTTTGAGGCGTCGTTTCCTATTGTGCTTGTTGATTGGGACGGGTTGATTATTGCAGAAGGGCATGCCGAAGCGCAGAGTGAGTGGATGACGGAAGAGTTTGTACCATTCAAAGCAACAGTCACATTTAAAGCGCCTACCTATAAAAACTATGGCACACTGATATTACAAAAAGATAATCCTTCGGGGTTGCCGGAACACGATGATGCAATTGAAATTCCCGTGCTCTTTCGTGATACGCCAAAAGAACCAGTAGAGGAAATTGTTGAAACGGGTCGTGAGCGCGGCGGCTGCATGGTTACGGGTTGCAGTGGGCAGGTGTGTGCAGATGGAGATGTCATTACCACATGCGAGTATAAGGCCGAATATGCATGTTACGAAAATGCTGTCTGTGAACGCCAAGCTGACGATCAGTGCGGCTGGACACTTACGGCGGCTGTGGGGCGATGCTTGCAGGAATTATCATCACCTTGATTTTTTATGTCTGAATATTACAACCCTGTGCGTACAAAAAACATATATACGACGGGATCAAAAACCCCCTTTAAATTATCGCGTTCTAAAATTGAATTATATACTGAATGTCCGCGGTGTTTTTATATTGATAGGAAACTCGGCGTGGGGCGGCCGCCCGGGTTTCCGTTTAATTTAAATTCGGCGGTAGACAAATTGCTAAAAAAAGAATTTGATATTCATCGCGTGGCAAACACCAAGCATCCTTTAATGGAACATTACGGCATAGACGCGGTGCCGTTTCAACACGAAAAAATGGATGAATGGCGGGAAAATTTTAAGGGCGTACAGTTTTTACACGAACCCACTAATTTTTTGGTTACGGGCGCAGTGGATGATATTTGGATCAATCACCAAAAAGAATTACTGGTGGTGGATTATAAAAGTACATCAAAAGACGCAGAAGTAACACTTGATGCCGATTGGCAAATGGGCTATAAGCGGCAAATGGAGATTTACCAGTGGCTCCTGCGTCATGTTGATGTCAAACACTTAGTGTCGGACACAGGATACTTTGTGTATTGCAACGGGCGTACAGACAAAGAAGCGTTTGACGCAAAGTTAGAGTTTGATATAAAGGTTATTCCCTATACGGGCAGTGATGATTGGGTGGACGGCGTGTTGGAAGATATAAAAACATGTTTGGATTCTGATACTATTCCGGAGGCATCAAGTGAGTGTGATTATTGCCAGTATTGGGTGGCTGTGAATGATGCATTATCTCGGTCTTGAGATGGATTCATATTCATAAAGAATTAACTAATCCACATGAATAGGACTTGTGTGTTGTTTAATGTGATAATATGAAAGCATGGATGGGAAATTGATTACTTTGGATGTTCTTGCTTCGCCTGGGTGTGTGCATTGCAAAGAGTTTGAAGAATTTTGGCACACAATCGAAAAAGACTGGCCGCATGTAACGTTTAAGCATGTCGATGTTACTACTCCTGAAGGGCAGGAGATGGCAGGGAAGTTTATGATATTTACTTCGCCGGGGATTATTTTGAACGGCGAGCTTTTTTCTACAGGAGGTTTTGATAAAGAGAAATTTTTATTAAAATTAAAAGAGCTTTCACAATGAACGAACCATCACGAACAACATATGCTATTTGGTCTCTTCGTCTGGGTTTAGCCGCCATGTTTGGCTACTCGGGTATTGATATTCTTCTGCATCCAACGGCGTGGTATTGGGCAGTGCGCGGATTGCCATCATTTGTACAAAATATCATCAATGCGATTGGTATTGATACGTATTTAATGTTGCAATGTAGTTTTGAAATGCTTTTGGCTGTAATTTTTCTCGTGCCATTTGGAGTTCAAGGAACGAAGAAACTTTTTATCGCAATATGTGCTCTTGTTATGGGTGTGTTTTTGATTTTTTTGACAGGAAGAGATTTTTATTATTTTCCTGTTAATCCTTATACCGCGACTGCTGTGCTAGTATATATGGTGCTTTTACTTTTTTCAAATTTGCTTAGGCGTTTTCCACTTGTACGTATTTCAGCGTTGTTTGCCGCAGTTGAGATGGTTGCTATTCTACTGATGGTGGGAGTGGACACGGTTACCTTTCGTGATTTCGGGCCGCTGGGTGCGGCGATAGCACTTTTCTTTTTACTATAGCGCTTGACACACTATACACCTTTATCAAATGAAAGTAATATGCACGTTTCCACCTTGCCTGTAAGAAAAAATATTCTTTATGGCCAACTGGTACTTATATAAAAGGACATCGTAGAATATTTTTTCTTACAGGCAAGGTGGGTAGATTTTTTATGGCTTTGGAAAACACAACTTCACAAACGATACCAACATCAACACCAGGAGTAGATGGTCGGGCACGGAGCGGTCTTATCTTACTTACGTTTGGTTTGGCTGCAGTAATTGTGCTTGGGCTTTTTGCGGCATTTTTTGGCACATCAAACCCGGAAGGATTCGGCTGGTATCTTTTTAGTTATGCCATGGGGCTTACCATGATAGTGCTTCCATGCACATTTCCTTTAGCGTTTGTGATTGTGCCGTTGTCGCTTGGAAAGGGACCCATGAAAGGGCTTGGCATGGCGCTCTCGTTTGGTATGGGGGTTGCATTAACCTTGAGTATGTATGGGGTGCTTGCGGCGATTATCGGGAGAACATTTATTACTACGTTGGGTGTAGAAGGAGAAGTGCTAAAAAATTGGCTTTATTTTGGAGCGGGAACTATTGCGTACTTGTTCGCGCTTGGTGAAATCGGCCTCATTAAATTTCGTATGCCGACCTATTCGGGTGCCGCACCTAAAATAATTCAAGAAAAAGGTGATTATGTAAAAGCGTTTCTATTGGGATTGTTTTTGGGAAACATTGGGGTGGGGTGCCCGCATCCGGCAACTCCGCTTATTTTTCTAGAAATCGCGCGGTCGGGAAACATTTTTTACGGATGGTCATTGTTTTTTGTGCATGCGGTTGCTCGCGTGTTGCCGCTGTTATTACTTGTGATGCTAGGGATTCTTGGGGTAAATGGTTTAACGTGGTTGTCAGCTCACCGCGAAAAGGTGGAGCGGGGGACTGGTTGGCTTATGGTGTTTGTGGCGGCGTTTATTTTAGTACTTGGGTTATTTACGCATGACTGGTGGGTAAATTCGGGTCAGCATACCATGTTGGAGGCAATCACTGGAGAGGAATCGGTATTAAATATTATAGGCGCGCGTCTTGGAGCCGGAAACGCCCACAGTCACGGGCTTGAAGACGGCGCGGGACTTTTTGGTTGGCCGCTTAGCTGGGGGAATTGGGTACTTGTGGGCTTGTGGCTTTTGCCACTGTGGTTGGTATATGTAAGGGAACATTATAGTATAAAAGTGGAGAAACATTAATCTATGCCCGAACCAATTGATCAAAATTTAATCAATGACAAACTTCGCCAATGGCACTACTGGTGGCTTGTTACGTTTTCGTTGTTACTCGTTGTTACGTTCATATATTACCTGCCGCTTCGATTTTTATATCATACCACAACAGATGAACACATGGAAGACATATCTGCGGATAATCATGGGGATGTAATAGACGCGCATATAGATGATATGTCTAGAGGAGATGGGCACGACAGTGGTCATGGCGAGACGGTTTTCCATGAGGAGGGTGATATTTTGGATGGTCTGGTAACTATTTTTTCCGCCTTTCCGCTTCCGGTGCAAAGTGGCGCAACCACAACGTTTGAATTTTTTGTAAACGAGAAACCAGATACTACTCCAGTACTTTCCGGCGCATTGGAAATAGAACATGAGAAGGTAATGCATGTGATCGGGGTGCGTTCTGATATGAATGAGTTTTTTCACATTCACCCGACGGAGACGGAACGTCCAGGCGTTTTTTCGGTAGATCAGAATTTTTCAAAACCAGGTACTTATAAAATTTGGTCAGAAGTTAAGCAGGATGATACGATTCACGTTTTTGGGCATCCGGAACTTTCTGTGCGCGGAGAGGGAATGGAATCAGAAAAGAATGTTTCGTTTGAACGGCACGCCGTGGTAGGTGACTTTCAAGTATTCTTACAACACGGGGCGGTAGTAAAGGGCGCGCCAACTCGTCTTTCATTTGATGTGCATAATGCGCTTGCGGAGGATGTGTTGTTAGATGACTATCTTGGCGCAAAGATGCATCTCCCAATCATTAAAGATGATCTTACGAGTCTTATCCACGGACATCCTGAGAATGGCAGCAATGAGGATGTGGTTGATCATCATGCGTCCGCGCGTATTATTTCTGAAGCGCTCGCTCACACAGATAGCGAGACGCCAGCGCCCATACCAAGCACACACGAAGAGTCAATTGAATTTGATGTTGAATTTCCGGAAGCCGGGCTCTATAAAGCATTCGCGCAGTTTCGGCCTCATAACACAGATCTTCCTTCCGAAGAAGCATTAGTAGCCGAGTTCTGGATTGAAGTCAAAGATGCAACCCCAGGCAAGATTTCTCCGTGGTGGATGTTGTTCATCATTTCGCTTGTTAGTATTGGATTATTAAGTAGGGCAGTGAAAAAATATATCGGAGAAGAATAAAAGATCCATATGAACAAATATCTTATCATTGGAATACTTGTTGTCGTAATAGTAATTGGTGGTGCTTTGTATCGCACGTATTTTTTACCTGAATCTTCCAAACCGGTGGAGACGGGTGTGGTGCGAGAAATTACCGTAGTGGCGAAAAAAGATGACTGGCGATTTCTGCCGGAAGATATAGAAATAAATAGAGGGGATCGCATAAAAATGACAGTCATTAATGAAGATATCTATGACCATGGCATTGCAATTGACGCGTTTGGCATTTCCCAGCGCATGCCTGCAAACTCCACCATCACATTTGAGTTTGTGGCGACGCAAGCGGGCGATTTCCAGTATTATTGTTCCGTACCATGTGGGGAAGGCGATACGCCCGACGGCAATCACCGTACACATTTTGACATGATAGGTACCATTAAAGTAAAAGATGTAGTGAAAACACAATGAAAAAACTCATTTTGAAATTTTTAACCAACATAAAAACCACCCGTAACGGCAGTTCTTGTGTCGTGGACCCGACGGGACTTGCACCCGTTTCCCCGTGTGGCAACAGCGGGATGTTACATATATACACTACGGGCCCGGGTCCACATCTCTACAGTAAAACAGAAAAAGCCCTTTTTCAAGGACTCTCTCTTTGCCACACGGGTTTGTCCGTAATGTTTATGGACATCCGCTGTTGTTACAAGCGTAGCAAATAATAAATATATGTCAAGATCGTTGTCCACAGTAATATAATATGACAAAACTTGTTTTAAAAATTAAAGGAATGCATTGCGCTTCTTGCTCAATCCTCATCGATAAATTGTTGGGTCAGCAAGCGGGTGTAACGTCCATAAAAACAAATTACGGCGCGGAAAAAACCGCGGTTGAGTTTGATGAGTCAAAAATTTCTCTTGAAAAAATGGATGAACTTGTCCATAAGATGGGGTACGACATTATACGTCCCGATGAACAATCTGTCACGGTTGAAGAGGAAGAAGCAAAGGAAGCGCGAAAAATTGATGAGGCACGCCGTCGTGTGATTGCGAGTTTTCTGCTTTCTGCCCCTATTATTCTTTATTACATGCTCATTCACATGTTCAACGTAACGCACGTGCATGAGTTTTTTGATTTTATTACGCTTCCTCAACCTGTATCAGGATCAACGGGGTATGGATCGTTTGTGGTACAGTATCTTTTTTGGCTTGTAGCGCAACCAGTTGCGTGGATAACAAGTTTTTTTGTTGACATTGCGAATCCGCCATTTAGTATTGATCTTAACTATTTTTACTGGATTCTTTCTACGCCCATTCAATTTATTATTGCCTGGCCGTTTTACCGTAATTCATTTACGGCAATACGTGTGGGTTCGGCAAACATGGATGTGCTTGTGGCATTGGGAACTTCGGCTGCATATTTTTATTCAGCAATTGGGTTTTTGTTTTTCAATATTGATCACCCATTTTGGGAATCATCAGCCGCGTTGCTTTCGTTTATTCTCCTTGGACGCTATTTTGAAGCGGTCGCGCGCGGGCGGGCATCTGCCGCCATAAAAGAACTCTTGAAATTGAGCGCCAAAGAAGCGCATGTGTTGCGAAATGGCGCGGAGGTGACGGTACCTATAGATGATTTGAAAGTGGGCGAAATTGTGGTTGTGCGCCCGGGTGAAAAAGTGCCTGTGGACGGCATTATTACAGAAGGGAAAACCCATATTGATGAAAAAGTGGTAACAGGGGAGTCGTTTCCTGTGGGCAAAACACTAAACGATGAAGTCATCGGCGCTACCATTAACCAGGAGGGACTTATTAAATTTAAAATAACCAAGGTAGGCAAGGACACACTTCTTTCACAGATTGTTGCCATGGTGGAAGAAGCTCAAGCATCGCGGGCACCCATTCAAAACTTGGTTGATAAAATCAGCGAAAATTTTGTGCCTGCGGTGGTGGTACTTTCCGTGCTTGTGTTTGTGGGGTGGGTGTTTTTTGCGGCACTTCCGTTTCGTACGGGTTTAGTGCGCATGATTGCGGTGCTTGTAATTTCATGCCCGTGCGCAATGGGTCTTGCCACGCCCACCGCGCTCATTGTGGGTATTGGCAGAGCAACAAAGTTTGGCATCATTTTGAAAGGTGGGGAAGCACTTGAAAAAGCATATCGCATACAGGCGATTGCGTTTGATAAAACTGGCACACTCACCGTAGGCAAGCCCGTGGTAACGGATGTGGTCATGTTACGGAAAGACATCACAGAAAAAGACGCGATGTTGCTTGCGGGTGCGGCAGAAATCGGTTCCGAACATCCATTGGCGCGAGCTATTATTGAAAAAGGAAAAGAGCAAGGAGTTTTGCAAGAAGTGAAAAATTTTGAAGCGGTTGCAGGAAAGGGTGTTCATGGAACCATTGGCATTCGGGAGGTGCACGTGGGTCAACCTTTATACATGGCGGATCTCGGGTTGGATATTGCTCCGCACAAAAAAGAGCTTGAGCGGTTGCAGGGAGAGGCAAAAACGGTCGTGTTTTTGGTAATTGATAAACAACTTACCGCTCTTATCGCAATGGCTGATACATTAAAACCTCATGTAGCTGAAGCAATTACCGCCTTGAAAGAAATGGGGAAGGAAATAATCATGATAACGGGAGACAACCAAAAAACCGCAAAAGCAATTGCAAAGCAAGTGGGGATTGACCGCGTAATGGCGCAGGTTTTACCGCAAGATAAAGCAAACGTCATTAAGAAGTTGCAGAAAGAGGGAAAGAGCGTTGCTATGGTGGGAGATGGTATTAACGACTCGCCCGCGCTCGCGCAAGCCGATGTGGGTATTGCGGTGGGTTCTGGCACGGACGTGGCGGTACAAACCGGTCAGGTAGTGCTCGTAAAAGATGATATTCGCGATGTGGTAACGGCGATTCAGCTTTCCGGAAAAACAATTCGCAAAGTATGGCAAAACCTCTTTTGGGCGTTTATCTATAATGTGCTGGCAGTTCCTATTGCGGGCGGCATTCACTTGTTGGTAACACAATCGTCGTTGGGAGTGCCGGCTGACTGGGTGGTGTCGTTTTCAAACCAGCTAGGTACTTTTGGTCCTGTGTTCTATAGTTTTTCACAAGCAACACTTCGTCCAGAAATTGCGGGCTTTGCCATGGCGTTTAGCTCGGTGTCGGTGGTGGCAAACTCACTCACGCTTAAGCGGTATGTGCCTCTGATGGAACGAAAAACGATTGAGGATCTATCATGAATGTTTTTACTGATCTTTTTACTCTTCTCGCCATATTTCTTACTGGTGCTTTCGGATGCCTTACCTTGAGTCTAATAACTCTTGGAATAGTGAGACGACAGAAAGCAAAAGATATGGAACGTATATATTACACTGTTATCTTTGTTTCCATTGTTTTTGCGTGGGGAACTGTTGCTATCAGCGCAACAACATTATGGGTGGTTATAAAAATACTTTCGCGATAAATTCAATATTATTAATTAATATAGGTGAACATGCAAAAACTTGAACTACATATTGAAGGAATGCACTGTGGGTCGTGTGGGTGGTAGGTTGTTTATAGCTCTTCAATACAGGTAAGCCATTATGGTATAATATAAACATGTACACTCTTGAAAAACGGAACCTTTTTTGGGATACGGATGTAGACAAAATCGATATTCAAAAGAATGCGCGGTTTGTCATAGAGCGCGTTCTTCAGTACGGCGACGAAGGTGATTTTCATTGGGCGCTTGATATCTACGGCGCGGATACATTGAAGGATATTCTTAAGAAAAATAGAATACTAGATAAAAAGTCCCACAATTTTTGGTGCATGTATTTTACTATTAATCCCGAACAATGTTTCCCAAAGCAGTCAATGAGCAAACAAGGGGCGTTCTTGCGCAGGTAGGCGCGTGCAGTTTCGTCAATGATTTTTATCTTGCCGGTGGCACGGCATTGGCGCTTCATCTTGGTCATCGTGAGTCTGTGGACTTGGATTTTTTTTCTCAAGAACGATTTGACGGTGCAACGCTTAAAAAAGAGCTTTCTCGAGCTGGAATATTCACGGTAACAAGTGAAGACGATACCACATTAAATGGTATCCTTAACGATGTTCGCGTAAGCTTTTTCCATTATGATTATAATCTTACCTATCCGCTTATTTCATTTGAGAAGATTATGCTTGCGGACGCTCGCGAGATAGCTGCCATGAAGATTGATGCTGTTTCGTCTCGTGGTAGTAAGAAAGATTTTATTGATATCTATTTCCTGATGCAGGAATATGAACTTCCCGCGCTTATCAATTTTTTTGAGGAGAAGTATAAACATATTAAATACAATAAACTTCACATACTAAAAAGTTTAACGTATTTCATTGATGCGGACATGGAACCAGATCCCATAATGATAAAACAAACTGAATGGGGGGAGATAAAAAAAGCGATGCAGGAAGCAGTAAAAGGGTTATTATAAAATAAGATATTACCATGCAAAAACTAGAATTACATATCGAGGGAATGCATTGCGGGTCGTGCGCGGTGGGGATCCAAATGCTTACGAGTCAAATGGACGGCGTCTCAAAAGCAGAAGTAAATTACGAAGGAAAAACGGGTGTGTTTGAAATTGATCCTACTAAAGTGAAAAAAGAAGATCTCGTGAAGGCAATCGCCGAGCTTGGGTATACAGCAAGCTAATGAAGGTATAACCTGTAGTATAACCTGTTTGCGGATTATGCAGACCTTTTGGCATGGTGTTCCGCTTTAGCGGGACCAAAAGGGTTGCATCCTCGGAAGCCCAGCGCTCGAGGGCGAGAATGAGCAAACATGTTATACTAGCAGGTATATTCTATGACTAACGCCACACCCACCTTCTCCATAAAAGAATCTCTCATCTTTGGCTGGGAAGCATTCCTTCTTCATTACCGTATTTTTATACCGGCAATGTTTTTAACGCTCGTAATTTCTTTTTTGCCAGAATTTATTGGAAAAGATTATTCCAATGGTATTACTGTTATCGCGCTTGTGTTGGGAATGATTGTGCAAATTATTGTGGGCATGGGTATTACTAAACTTGCTTTAAAGATAACAGCGGGCGAGCAGGTGATGTTTGATGATATATTTTCCACTACACATCTTTTTTTTCCGTATGTAGGCGCGCATATTGTGTATGGATGTATAGTGTTGGCAGGCTTGTTGTTGTTTATTATTCCGGGTATTCTTTGGTCTGTTTCGTATTGGCTTTTTTCCTATGTTCTCCTTGATAAGGAACTGGGAGCTTGGGAGGCTCTTTCGGAAGCAAAACGTATTTCAAAAGGCGCGCGTTGGGAACTGTTCAAGTTTATGGTTGTAGTGGGTGTACTAAATCTTGCGGGTATACTTATATTTTTTGTAGGATTGTTTATTACAATACCGATTACCACAGTTGCAACCGCGTATGTGTATCGTCAGCTTCTCAATAAGCAACAGGTGATAGTTTAATGTTAATAAGTAGAGTGAAAAAAAAGAATGAGCCAACACGCATTGTTATTTTAGGCGCCGGATTTGCAGGCGTATATGCCTATTTGCGTTTGCACGAACTTTTGCATGAAAACACGGAAAAACAAATTACATTCATAAGTGAGCGAGACTTTTTTACGTTTATTCCCATGATTCATGAGGTGGCAACGGGTACCTTGTTACCTTCCAGTATTACGCAGTCGATTCGTTCATTGCCATCCTGTTGTCTGCATCGTTTTGTAGAGGCGCGTATTATGCGAGTGGATCTTGATGCAAAAAAAATTTTGATTCATCATATCAACCCGGAAGCTCCTGATCCCGGACAGAACGTAAAAGAGATATCTGAGGAAGAAGTATCATTTGATTTCGTGATTCTCGCGCTGGGTTCTTGTGTGAATTTTTTTGGTGTGCCGGGCGCAAAAGAACACGCGCTTACTCTTAACTCGCTGGAAGACGCGCGTCACGTGAAAAATCGCATCATTGAGAGCTTTGAACAGGCACACATTACAAAAAGTAAGAAGGAAAAAAAGCGGCTCTTACGGTTTATTATTGTGGGAGGAGGTCCTACCGGCGTGGAGCTTGCGGCAGAGCTTGCTGATCTGCTTCATGGAGAATTAAAAAAAGCATTCCCTTTATTGTATCCCTACGCGGAAATTCATCTATACGAGGCGCGTGATCGATTCATGTGTTCTGCTGACGAATGGTTTGGAGATCGATCGTTTCGGATTCTTTCAAGCAAGCACGTGCGGGTATTTTGCAATATGCCCATATCTGAAATATCTTCTGAAGGAATTCAAATGAAGGGGGAGTTTATTCCTGCGGGTACGGTTATTTGGGCCGCTGGCGTGCAAGCGAGGGATATAGAACTTATTTCAAAAAAACGTGTATTGAAAGATGTAAAATCTCGCCGTATAAAAGTAAACAACTATTTACAGGTTCCATTTTATCCGCACGTGTTTATTGTAGGAGATCAGGCATGGATTGAGACAAAAGAGAGAGGTCAATTTTATCCTATGCGCGCCCAATTTGCGGTACGTGAAGGAGGCATGGCCGCCGAGAACATTGCGCGGTTAATGAAAAAAAAGTCTTTGAAAGAGTTTTTTTGGCACGACATGGGGTTTCTTGTATCTTTAGGAAAAGGGATGGCGCTTGCTGAGATATTCGGGTTTCAGTTTTCAGGCATGTTTGCGTGGGTACTCTATCGCGTGGCATATCTTTTGAAAATTGTTGGATTGCGTGCTAAGTTTCGTACAGCCCTTGAGTGGGTTCTTAATACCTTTTTACCAAGAGACATTTCCAAACTTTAAAAATAGTATTATATTATGGTTCCCGCGCTTGAAGTAGATAATTTGGGAAAAGCCTATGGCTCTGCTGTTGCGGTGAATGGTATTTCATTTACCGTAAAACAGGGAGAGTTTTTCGGTTTTTTAGGTCCAAACGGCGCAGGAAAAACAACCACTATTCACTGCATAACCGGCGTTGCTAGCATTACATCAGGTGCTATACGTGTTTATGGATATGATGTAGTTTCAGATTATCGTCAGGCGCGTAAGCATGTAGGGCTTGCTCCTCAAGAATTTAATGTTGATATTTTTGCCCGCGTGTGGGATATACTTGATTATGTGGGCGGTTTTTATGGCATGCCCAAATCCGCGCGCAAAGAACGCATTGAACATTTATTGGAGCAATTTGATCTTACTGAACACGCGAAAAAAGAATTTCGCACGTTATCGGGCGGCTTGAAACGCCGGGTGATGCTCGCGCGCGCCATGGTGCATAATCCGCCGCTTTTAATACTGGACGAGCCGACGGCGGGCGTGGATGTTGAATTACGGCATATGCTATGGGATTATCTTCGGGAATTAAACAAAGAAGGTAAGACCATTTTACTCACGTCACATTATTTGGAGGAAGTGGAACTTTTGTGCAATCGCGTTGCTATTATACACAAAGGATCCATTGCGGCGATTGATGATACTTCAGCTTTTCTTAAGGATGGCAAACGTCTTGAGCATATGTATTTAGAAATTACCAGTAATAAAACATAAATTGTCTGCCTTTCAGAAAAAATACTCTACGATGGTCTTCTATTAAATAATTGTTGACCATAAAGAGTATTTTTTCTGAAAGGCAGACAGAATGATCATTTTGTGATTCAAAAAATATGAACGTTATAGGACTATGGACATTTGTAAGGCGGGAACTGGGGCGATTTTCGCGGGTTGCTGTTCAAACATTAATTACGCCGTGGATATCGGCGCTGTTGTATATTTTTGTCTTCGGACGCATCGTGGGGTCGCGCATTGATAATATCGGAGGCGTGGAATATATCGATTTTGTGCTTCCTGGCATTCTCATGATGAATATTATCATGGGCGCTTTTATGCAAACCGCGTTCTCTTTATATTTTCAGCGATTCGCGCGGCACATTGAAGAAGTGCTGGTAGCGCCGCTTGCTTACTGGGAGATGATTATTGGTCATATCATTGGCGGTGTTTTGCGCGCGGTGGTGGTTGGTGTGGGTATTTATATCATCGCGGTTTTATTCAGCGCCGCGAGTTTTACTCACATAGGGCTTTTTATTTTTTATGCCGTATCCGTGGCAATATTATTTTCTCTTATTGGACTTCTCATAGGGCTATGGGCTCAAAGTTTCGAACAGCTCAACATTCTTAATACATTTGTTATTATGCCCTTAAGCTTTTTAGGTGGTATGTTTAATTCAATTACTATGTTACCCATGTGGCTCCAGAAATTTGTTTTGTTCAACCCCTTTTTCTATTTTATCGATGGTATTCGATATGCTATGATCGGGATACGTGAGGCGCATACGGGTATTGGCATATTCGTTATTATGGGTTCACTTGTGGTTTTGGGGGCGCTCTTGTGGCACTTGTTTCGTATTGGATACCACATACGGGTCTAAGAAAACGGTAAGAATTATAAGATGAAAACGTCGTATATGATGGGTGTGGCAGCTAAAGAACAACAGATATTGATTGCGTACGATGCTTATGCTGATGCTCTTTTTCGGCACTGCTATTTTCGTTTGTATGACCGTGAAGAAGCAAAAGATGTGGTGCAGGATGTGTTTATACGTACATGGGAGTATGTATGCGATGGAAATACAATTGATAATACGCGAGCGTTTTTATATCGTACGGCAAACAATTTAGTAATTGATCGGGTTCGGAAACATAAATCAGACTCGTTGGATGCCTTAAAGGAAAAAGGATTCGATCCGGAAGATCATGCCGCGGACGCAGCGCGGATTACTGACATTATATCGGGGCGGGAGGTGCTCCAGATACTTCATCGCCTGGAAGATCCTTATCGGGCGGTGGTGATTATGCGTTATATTGATGACTTGATGCCGCGCGAGATTGCATCTGTTCTTGGTGAGACGGAAAACGTAGTTTCTGTGCGGATTCATCGGGCTGTAAAAAAAGCGAAACAATTATGGGAGGGTGAATTTATTCATGAAGTATAAAGATATGCAATTTCATATGAAGCATGCAGTTCTTACGCCGGAAGAAAAAAACAGTCTGCGGCAGGAACTTCTTAGTCATATGCGTCCTTCGCATGTGGAGTACTCATCATTTGCGTACGCGCGTTTTTTGCGTGTAGTTCGAGTGGCAGCGGTTGGTTTTGCGAGCGTGGCGCTTGTGGGAGTCGGTATTTCATACGCGGCTGAACATGCTTTGCCAGGTGATGTGTTGTATGTTATGAAAGTGGATGTAAACGAGCGCGTGAGGACGTGGGTTGCGTTATCCCGCCAGGCGGAGGCAGAATGGTCTGTCGCGCGGACCATGCGGCGACTTGAAGAATTAGAGCGTCTGGCGGTGGCGGGAGATTTAAATGACGCGTTGCGAGATCAAATTGCGACTCGTCTTGAACAGGATACAGAGGAAGCGAATAAGGCCATTGGATCGCTTAAAAAAGAACAGATGGTTGTTGCCGCGGACGCGAGCTCGCGGTTGGAATCATCTCTTCGCGTGCATGAACGGATGCTTGTGCAAGTTGCTGAAGAGCGCGCGGATGTAAGTTCTCAAATTCATGTTATTCTTGATACTGTTCGCAAAAAAACGGAGAGTGTTTCAGAAATGAGGCAGGAGATCGAAAAGGAGATTGCGGACGCACAAAAGGATGTATCGGTGAAAGAGGTGATTACGGAAGATACCAGCACCACAAGCGTGCCCCTTTTGGAAGAAACACATGAAGAAACAGGATCAAAAGAAGCCAAGAATGAAATATAAGAACGGGGTGTTTTACGAGAATGTAATATGTGATAGAATAGGATGGAAGAATGTAATGGATAGGAGGTAGTTTTATGAGGCATGAGAAAAAGCCAATAAAGTGGGTGCTTGGAGCACGTTCTTTGGGAGATATCGCAACAACAGGAGGGCATGGCATCTTACTTCTTAGTTCTATTAAACTAGACAGTTCTCCATGATTTTTTTTGGGGAGTCTTTACTGACTCCCTTTTGGTTTCTTGAAAGTTGTTTATATGTTTTGTATGGTGGTAGTATAGCTATATGGAAGAGGGATCACTTGAACAATTTCATAAAGAACCAGAACCAAAAGGAGAGGATAATAGCATGACTTCTTTTTATAGTAGAGGAGACAAGGCGGCAAGGAAGCATAGATATTTACATGCAACAGTACAAGGAGGAAGTATTGGTTTGGGACAAAATATTGTTGAGCGTTTGCAAGACACGTTAGATCCTGAAACTGCTGATTATGGGGAAATTGTACAGTTTATTGAAGAAGGGATAGCGGAGCCTCCTGAAGGAAGTAAGCGAGAAGTACTCAAACGTGTATTTGTCGGAGAAAACAGTGATGATAGCAAATGGGAAGCATTCGTAGCGGATTTTTCCCGTCTCTGTGGTATTTATTACGATACTATTCCTGACGAAACACAAAGAATGTCACCCGCGGAATGGGAGAGTTCTTCGGAACGCAGAAGGTTTAATGAATATTTAATAAAAATTCTGCAAGCGGATATGCCAATGCTTCGAGTTCCAACAACTTCAACACAGCATTAATGGTGTTGGAGAAGGAATATCTGAAACAGGTTTTTTCCCTTCTAGTTGCAAGTATTCAATTACATAAATCGTAGTTCCTGTTGAAGCGGTAATGTGACCGCTTTTTGTTTTGGTAAGTGTGCCCGGAGGCGTGATGGATGTTTCGCTGGTTTGGTGACCACCAAGAATTTTAACCCGTCTCAATTCCGGAAGCTTAGCTTCCGGAATTTTTATATAGGACCACGTACCGGGCCAAGGGTTTAACGCGCGCACCATTCTGTCAATTTCTTCGGCAGATTTTTTCCAGTTGAGATGACCATCTTCTTTGGTAAGAAGTTTGGTATATGTTGCCTCTGCGTGATTTTGTTCCTGTGGTGTAATTTCTCCCGCGATCCATTTTGGCAACGTTTCTACGAGGAGCTGACTTCCCAGTTCAGCAAGTCTTTCATGAAGCTTACTATAGGTCATGGTGTTGTGCGGCATCTGCCATTTGCTATATGCAATTATTGGTCCGTGATCCATTTCTTTGTCTGTGAGCATGAGTGTTACACCCATTGTGTCGTCTCCCGCGAGAAGCGCTCCTTGGATGGGTGAAGGACCGCGATGGCGCGGAAGAAGTGATGGATGAACATTGATAGTTCCCTTAGGAGGAATATCTAAAAGTGCCATGGGGAGTATTTTTCCATAGGCGGCAATTATAAAAACATCAGCCGTGTAATTGCGCAGGATTTTAAGAACTTCTTCATCTTTTAGTTTTTGGGGTTGCAGTACAGGTATGTGGTACGTATCCGCAAGTTCTTTTACCGGCGGGCTTTGCAGGTGGTGACCTCTGCCGGCTGGTTTATCGGGTGCGGTTACTACTGCCACGGGTGGCGTGCCAGCATCAATTAGTTTTTGTAGTATGATAGCGGCAAATGGAGGAGTGCCGAAGAAAATGATATTCATGTTATGCGGTATACGGTATACGCTTTATGTTTTTTGCTTTTTCAATAAATAAAATACCATCTAGATGATCCATTTCATGTTGCATTACGCGGGCATATAATTTCGATGTGCCACGTTGGAATTTATGCCCTTTTTCGTCATATGCTTCGATGGTAATTTTTTCCGATCGCTCCACAGTACCGTATGTGTTAGGCACGCTTAAACATCCTTCTCGTTCAGGTATATTCTTTTTTGATGCTTTTTTGATGACGGGGTTTATGAATGCGTGATACGTCCATTGTTTTTTCTTGCGTTCCTCACGCGGCATTTCTTCCAGTTCATCCCAGCGGAGTGCTTCTTCGGAAGCAAGAAATATTCGCAAACTATGCCCGATTTGCGGCGCGGCGATACCAATACCTTCCGATGTGCCACGGAGTGCGACCGCCATATCCGCAAGTATGTGTTGAATTTTTTTGGACGTAATTTCATCAACAGGAACCTCAATTACCCGTTTATGAAGTACGGGGTTTGGGTCGGTAACGATTTTTTTTGAGTTTAAGGAAGGCATATACACATTAAAATCTTCGCATGACACGTGCGACTTCTTCTTTCATATTTGTTATGTCTGCATGAGTAAAGGGTTTCCACATGGGTACTGTTTCCTGGCGCGGGTAGTATTGATCCATGAGCGTATCTATTTCTTTCCAAAATGAAGATTTATCCATTTCCTGCATAAGCTCGTCGAGTACGCGCGTTGAAAGCATGGTGCCGATAAGAGGCTGTAAATTTTTTTTGCGTGCCAGAAACCATACCGTAAGCGTTTCCAGTTTACCCACGGGAAGTCGGCGCAACGCGTAAGAAACAAGCTTGCCGTCTTTTCCGCGTACGATGGTTGGTTTTTTGCCTAGTATCTTTTCACCCGTGCGGACAAAAAAATCGATAAAACGGAATATGTCAGGATTTGTGGCACGTGGCGTGACCACCGTTTTGGTTGATTTTGTCTCCTTTTTTGGCATACTGATATCATACCATGAACTACACTATTCATGATTCAAAAATTATTCATATGGTCGGCATCAAAGGTCAGGGCATGACTGCTTTGTGTGAGTTTTTGGTTGCCCAAGGAAAACTGGTAACGGGTTCGGATATGGAAGAGCCGTTTTCCACGGATGAAGTGTTGCGTAAGCTTGGTATTCATGTTTCAGGATTTCAGAAAAATAATATCACACAATCCACTGATGTGGTAGTACGTTCGAGTGCTTATGGAGATACTCATGTAGAAATTGTTGCCGCGCGGAAAAATGGTATTCCGGTGGTGGACTACATTGATGCGGTTGCAGAACTGTTTAATACCAAGATCGGTATTCTTGTTGTGGGAACTCATGGCAAAACTACCACTACTGCGCTTATCGGCCTTATGTTGGAAGATGCCGGACTTGACCCCATGGTACTTGTGGGAGCTACCGTGCGGCGATGGAAACGAAACGCGCGCGTGGGCCATGGAGCGTGGATGGTTGCGGAGGGGGACGAATATCAAAACAAGTTTTTGAAATTGCAACCGAAAGTCCTTGTACTCACGAGTATTGAGTATGATCATCCAGATTTTTTTAAGACAAAAAAACAATATGAGAAGGCGTTTCAAAAACTTGTATCGCATCTTCCAAAAAATGGCTTGCTTATTGCGGAAAAACATCTCAAACGAATTCTTAAAAAAATTCCGTGCAAGGTTGTGTGGTATGGTATCACAGGAAAAGGAGAAGGGAGACACATGGAGCTTAATAGAGCCGCCGCGCTTTGTGTGGCAAGCTATCTTAATATTTCGTTACAAAAAGCAAAGCAGTCGCTTAACGCGTATGAAGGCACGTCACGGCGCATGGAATTATACACGTCTCCAGCTTCTCCAATTGTTATCATAGATGATTATGCCCATCACCCGACGGAAATTCGTACTACGCTTGCCGCAGTCCGCCGCCAGTACCCCAAGCGTGCCATAACTGCCTTATTTCAACCGCACACATATTCGCGTACACACACATTACTTGCTGATTTTGCAGGCGCGTTCAAAGACGCGGACGAGGTGGTGTTGTTACCGATTTATAGCTCCGCGCGGGAACGCAAGGAAGATTTTCCAGCTGATTTACTACCGCGTTTGCGAGACGGTATTATCCATGCGCAGAAAAAAACATCCGTGCATATCTTATCTTTTCCAGAAGCAATCAAGTACGGCAAAAATTTATCTTCCACATCAAAAAAGCGCGTTCTTATTACGCTTGGCGCGGGAGACGGGTGGAAGATTGCAAAAGCTCTTGCATAAAGTTTTATGAAATGCTATATAAAGCAAACGAAGCACTTGGACGTCCTTCGAGCAGGCGAGTGGTGGCGTCGGCTATATAAAGAGGCATTCTCTGGGACTTGGGGGTTAGACCTCAAATTCTTGCAAGATTGCTAACCACCACAACCAAACTAAAGCGGGGTAATACTCGCTTTTTTCTATGGAAGTTCAATCGCAAACAATGATCTATCATCAAGCACGTAGAGTATTTTTTTGTTGTATGCGACATAAAAAGAAGGGTCATTACCCGTATAGAGAACATGTTTATTGCGCGTTCCGCCGCGGCCATCAAGTTCCAGAGTATAAATGGTATTGTCTTCCTGGATAATCAGATAATGTTCTTCTGGATAGGGCGCTACGTTTCGAATGATTGTTCCTCTTGATTCGTACAATCGTTCTTGGTGTTCTTTTTGGAAGGAAGGCAGTTGTTCTTCGGACAGAATCCATCGGATGAAAATTTCATGATCATTCCACCACAGTATATAAGCATCGGTGTGGAGTGTGTGTTGAAGATTGGAAGCGCGCGTGAGGAGCTGGGTGGGCTTACCTTTATGTGAGACAAGCCATGTATCGTCCTTGTCCGTTACCAAAAGATAATCACCGATTTGTTCCATGCGGCTTTCCGTGATGACGGGAAGGGAGGACGTGGCATACGGACTTGGTTGCGTTGCGTCGAGTGTTGTGATATGCGGTGCGTTGCTTTGCATGTCCCATAACACAAGATATGTGTCTCCGGCAAAAAAACCGCTTATACTTTCAAGAAGTTCTTGTGACACGCGTGTTTTGGAATTCCACCGTACGAAGGTTGTTCCATTAAGAAGAAAATACGAGTCGGGATCACGCGGGTCTTGGGTCATAAGGCGCGGTTTTTTATTGATGGTCGTTGCGAGCGGTGTTTGGCGGTAGAGGGATCGCGCGCGTATATCATCGTTTTGGCGGGTGAGCTTAATCCAGTTATCAGATGTTTCTACCAGAGCGCTTGTTTCCGCCGCGTTCCAATTCCATATGGCATCCGGCGGCACCAAAGTCATGAGTGTTTGAGAAATGGTATCGGCAAACGGAAGTGTTTTTTGCATGTTAGGATCAAAAAACTCATAGACGTGCTTGGTGTTTTTTACATGATAAAGAATAAGAAGAGACGCGCGTTCGGGCGCGCGCAAGCTAGTGGATGAAGCGCTCTTTAACGCGGTGATTGTTTGGGTTGCAGGCATAAGTACCGGGAAGAGTTCTGTTACTGTTTGTGGTTTCACGTCTACTATTTTTTCCCATGCTTGATAACCTTTGCGTGATACGCGCACGGTATAAGAATCGGGCCGCAGATTTTGGATGAAGGCGTTCCCGGTAAGATATGATGTTGTTCGTTCTGTTTCTCCAATAATAAGATTTGTCCCCGGAGGTTTTGTGTGTATAAAAATACCCCCAGTTTTGTGTATATCAAAATTTGAAAGCGAAAACCGGTATCCAAATGTGTAAAGAAGAACGGGTCCGGTTAATAACAGGAACGCAAGTATGCTCAATAAAAAAAGGATACGCCGTTTGCGATTTGTCATGTCTTGATACTAGCAAAAACCAGTGATAGAGTTAACCCCATTACTATTTATTAATTGGTATGTCTCATTTTATTGTTCATGGAGGGAAACCTCTTTCAGGCGAAATTTCAGTTGGAGGGGCGAAGAATCATGCTATAAAGATGCTTCCTGCCGCTCTTTTGTGCAAAGAATCTGTGCTACTTACTCATATGCCTGTTATAGAGGATGTCGCGCGTTTGCGTGATCTTCTTTCCTCGGTTGGGTATGAGACAATTGATACTAAGCCTGGTTCCGTGCGGGTTATTCCATCCGTGCGTTCTCTTGGCACCGATCTTCCCCGCTCCATCGCGGAACGCATACGCACGTCGATTCTTTTTGTGGGTCCGCTTCTCGCGCGCGAGGGGCGGGTGTGTTTTCCGCATCCGGGCGGGTGCGTTATAGGTCGCCGACCCATAGATGTTTTTCTCGACGGCTGGCGCACGATGGGCGCGGTTATTCGGGAGAACACCGCGGGTTTTGACATTCGTGCCCGAGAACTACGCGGTATTGATTACACGTTTCGTCTGGTAAGTCACACGGGCACAGAAGGGCTCATGATGACCGCGGTATTGGCGAAAGGACGCACCATACTCCGAAATGCCGCGCTGGAGCCGGAGGTTGTGGCACTTGCAAATTTTTTGAACGCCCGTGGCGCGCGCATACAAGGCGCGGGAACACCGCTTATTTCCATTGAAGGTACGGGAGGTACATTACTGAAAGGTGGCACATGTCAGATAATGCCCGACAGACTGGAGGCGGGAAGTTTTGCTATTCTCGCGGCTCTTTTGGGAAAAGATGTAAAAATCACGCATTGCGATCCGTCGCATATGGAAGTGCTTCTTGCCCATCTACGTTCAGCTGGCGCCGATATTACACAAGGGAAAGACTGGCTTTCAGTTACCCGCGCCGCAAAAATTCAGCCGGTGAATGTGCGTACGCATGAATATCCCGGGTTTGCGACTGATTACCAAGCTCCCTTTACGGTTCTTCTTACGCAGGCGCATGGGCAGTCGATGGTGTTTGAGACAATCTTTGAAGGACGTCTTTCATATATGGAAGACTTAAACCGCATGGGCGCGCACATTACGCAATGCGACCTGCATCGTGCTATAGTGCACGGACCCGCGAAATTGCGTTCCCGAGATTTTGAAAGTCCGGATTTGCGCGCGGGCATGGCGTTTGTGATAGCCGCGCTTGTAGCGCGCGGTGTTTCGCGTATTGGCAATATCTATCAGATAGACAGGGGATATGAAAAGCTGGATGAACGATTGCGCGTGCTGGGAGCGGATATTAAGAGAGAATAGTTAGGCATTAGGCGCTAGGCTTTAGGAAATAAATTATAAAAAATTCCTAAATTGCCTAGAGCCTAGAGCCTAGAGCCTGCTATGTTTAATTTCATTACAAAACTAGGTATTGACTTGGGCACCGCAAACACACTTGTGTTTGTGCCCGGGCGCGGTGTTGTTATCAACGAACCGTCGGTGGTCGCTGTCTCCACGATAGAAAATAAAGTTCTTGCGGTGGGGAACGAGGCGAAAGTGATGGTAGGGCGCACACCTGAACATATTATCGCGTACCAACCCATGCGTGATGGTGCCATCGCGGATTATCGCGTAACAGAAGCGATGTTGCGCTATTTTATGGCAAAAGCGCGCGGACGTTTTCAGATATTCAAACCAGAAGTAGTGATATCGGTGCCGGCAGGTGTTACGTCTACCGAACGGAGATCGGTGGTGGAGGCCGCCATGCGTGCGGGGGCAAAATCCGCTCATGTCATAAAAGAGCCAATACTTGCGGCAATCGGCGCCGGCATTCCTATTCATGAACCAACGGGGTACATGATAGTTGATATCGGAGGCGGTACCACGGATGTGGCTGTTATTTCGCTGGGGGGTATTGTGGCGGCCGCATCAGCAAAAGTGGCGGGAAACAAAATAGATCAAGCAATTGCCGACTACATCAAAAAACATATGAATCTTGCCATTGGGGAGCGTGCGGCCGAAGAGATAAAAGTTGCTATTGGTTCTGCAATTCCCGTCGAAGAAGAACAAACACATGAAGTACGCGGGCGTGATTTTCTTACGGGTCTTCCACGCACAGCGGAACTTTCCACAAACGATGTGGTAGATGCCATTTCTGAACGTCTGCAAGAAATGGTTCGCGTCATAAAAACTGTTTTACAACAAACACCGCCAGAGCTTGCCGCAGACGTTATGGATCACGGCATTATTATGACAGGAGGCGGATCGTTACTGCGGAATATCGATGAGCTGGTGTTTCGCTCTACAGGAGTTCCCGCGCGAGTGGCAAAGGATGCCGCGCTTTGCGTGGCACGCGGCGCAGGAGAAGCCTTGGAACATTTAGATGTATACAAAAGAAGCATGGTAGCAAAAAGATAGCAAAAATACCCTTGTAGAATAAGGGTATTTTTTGTTGTAGCGACGAGTGGGTAGGATTTGTTGCAAGCATTGGAAGTAATTCATCGGTACGCTCTATGATCTCTTTTGGCAAACTTTTTACATCACGTTTGAATTGTGGAGTTGCAAGAAGTTTCCGCATAGGAGGATGAAGGGATTATCGTAAGTCAGTGAGGGATCGGAGTGGAGTAAGTTGTCCACGGGTAGCTTTGGCGATGGAGCGTTCTAGTGCTCGCCGGAAGGCTGGGGTATAAGCCATGTTGTTTTCCAAAATGTCTTCGATGCTATCAGGAAGCTCTGTGCTGGCACGGTAAATACGCGCAAGGTCTGTGCTTTTAATACCGAGGGGAGATGTTTTTTTGAGATTAGTCTTGTTCATAGTTTGCATCATATAATGTTTTTAACGCCAAAGTCAACTCTATTTTGTAATGTCTATTTTGTTTATACTATCCTTATGATTGGTCATAAACGTCAACAGGCTCTCTTAGATTTGCATATGCGTTCGGGTGCCATGTCTCACGCGTATCTTTTTTCGGGTGCGCGGCATGTGGGAAAAATGACTTTTGCAAAGATGGTTGCGGTCGCTTTGTTATGCGAAAAAAGAGAAGCCGGAAAGGGAATGTTGTTTTCATGCGGAACATGCCGTGCGTGTGTAATGACAAAGGCGGGGTCTCATCCGGATATGGTGGTGGTTGACGCAGAACAATCGGGGGAAACCGCTCTTCATCTGGAGGACATACAACGGGTGCGGGAACGCGCCGCTCTCTCGGCGTATGGCGGGATGTGTGTTTTTATAATTCGGGATATTTCTCGGATAACGCGCGAAGCGGCAAATGCGTTTTTAAAAGTGCTGGAGGAGCCGCGGGGACGAGTGGTGTTTCTACTTCTCGCGGGTGTTGCTGATGATGTGCTTCCCACTATTCGTTCTCGTGTGTGGCACATGCGTTTTTGGCCTATGTCTGAAGAAATACTGACGGTGGGCATCAAGAAAGAATATGATGTTCCTTCAGAACAGGTAGCCCAAGTAGTGCGCCTTAGCGGTGGTTTACCTGGTGTGGCTTTTCGTCTCGTTACATCTTTGGATGAGCAAAAACTTTTAGAGAAGGAACACATGTGTATTCGTACGTTGTTTGACGCTTCTATTGCGAAACGTATGAAATACGCGGAGAAATTGCGCGAAAACCCGGAAGGAATGCAAAAGTGGTTTACAGAAAGCATTGCCATACTAGCAGATAGGGTACACGTGTCTCTCTCACAGAATAACCACGAAGCCATTGTTGCGGCTGATCAATGTAAAATGCTTATGGAACACGAAGAACAGTTTTTAAAGCCCTACGGAGTAAAACGGATTCTATTTGAAGATGCGTTGATTGGGATGTAATTATGAGATAGGATACAATCTATGAAAGATATTCTCAAAAAGTTTGAAGAGGAATTGCATAACGCGAACATATGGTTTCGCGGGGAAATTTCCTCGCTCCGTACGGGGCGCGCAACACCCGCGCTGGTGGAAGATGTACCAGTGGATTCCTACGGCACAAAAACTCCTTTAAAGCACATTGCCTCCATTTCCGCACCCGATGCGAGGTCGCTGGTTATTCAGCCATGGGACAAGGGTGCGCTTGAAGCGATCGGAAAAGCTATTGAAAACTCGTCTTTGAATTTCGCCCCCATTGCGGATGGAGATCATATCCGGTTAACATTGCCCCAGCTTACCGAAGAGCGGCGAAAAGATCTTCTTAAAATTTTGAATGGGAAAACAGAAGACGTACGCATGAAAACACGGAGAGCGCGGGATGATGCATGGAAAGAAGTCCAGCAATCTGAAAAAGATAAAACTATTTCGGAAGATGAAAAGTTTCGCGCAAAAGACGAATTACAGAAAAAAATGGATGGATTCAATGCAGAATTGGAGAGTCTACGGGAAAAGAAAGAGAAGGAGATCATGGAAGTGTAAATTTCTAATGTAACGTCTTGCGATGACCCAATCATTGTGTGCGCAAAGTGCACAATATAATATTCTTCATATTTTGGTCATCGCAAGACGTTACATTAGAAATTTTTAACGCAAATATTGTCATCTGAAGTTTTATGTTTACACTCCTTATATTTTTAATCGTCATTGCTGTTTTGGTTTTAAGCCATGAGTTTGGTCATTTTATTGTCGCCAAATGGAAAGGGATGCGGGTTGATGAGTTTGGGTTTGGGTTTCCACCACGATTATTTGGCAAACAGTATGGAGAGACAACCTACACGTTTAACCTCTTGCCATTTGGTGGGTTTGTAAAAATATGGGGGGAAGATGATATGGAAGGCGCGAGCGATCCGCGTAATTTTGCGGCTCGTAATGCGTGGGATCGTTTTTTAGTGCTTGTAGCTGGGGTGGGAATGAATTTCGTACTTGCCTATGTTCTCTTTACGTTCGGACATGCCATTGGGATACCAAGCGTGGTGGGCGCGGGTGAGGGCGCGCGTGATGCGATGGTACGCGTGGTGGATGTGGTACCTGGGTCGCCTGCGGCCGAAGCAGGCGTGAAAGCGGGAGATTCTATTCTTGAATTGATACCTTCATCAGACACTGAAAGTTCTTGGCACTCAAGAAATGTGAACGTTTCAGAGATTGAACAGGTGCAGGATTTTGTAAAAATGCACGCAGGCGTGGAAATAACCATGGTGGTGGAACGAGTACATGAGAAATTACTTTTGCCGATTACGCTTCGGAATGAGGCACCTCCGGGCGAGGGTCTTTTAGGAATTGCGATGGCAAAAGTTGGTATCGTGCGCACGCCGTGGTACCGCGCGCCTTGGGAAGGGTTGTTGACTACCATTTCTACTACAAAATTTGTAGCAGAAGGCCTTGCGTTCTTTTTCGCGAACATATTTAGTTCAGATGTGATAAATTCTGTTGCGGGACCAGTGGGCATTGCTAAAGTCGCGGGGGAAGCAAACGCGCTCGGGTTTATATATTTGTTGCAATTAGTAGCGGTGCTCTCTATCAATCTTGCTATCCTAAACATTTTACCCATTCCCGCGCTTGATGGAGGACGCGTATTATTTTTGATAATTGAAAAACTGCGCGGAAAACCAGTGGGGGTGCACATAAGCCAATTCGCGCACACAGCCGGATTCTTGGTGTTGATTTTTTTGATGCTGGTTGTTACTTATTTTGATTTGACACGCATTTTTTAAAGTTATGTCAGAAATTAAAAAAGGACGCTATCGGCATTATAAAGGGAAGGAATATCTGGTAATTGGTGAGGGATGTCATCATGAAACTCGCGAGCCCATGGTTTTGTATGTGCCTTTGTATGAGGAGTTTCGAATTGAGATACGCCCCAAGGATATGTTTTTGGAAGAAGTAGATATGCCGGAATATAATTATAAAGGTCCGCGGTTTCGGTATATAATGGATGGTGTATAACCTGGAAATCGGACTGCTAAGTGAGGTTGAGGCCCGGTTTTTCCAGGCCTTTTTCGTTTTTTGCCTATTTCCTCCTTTTTTCCTATACTGCATGCATATGCAAAGAATGTCGCAATTGTTTACCAAGACCCGGCGGGAGGCGCCAGCGGACGAGGCAAGCCGAAATGCCCAGCTTTTGATTCAAGCAGGCTTTATTCACAAGGAAATGGCAGGGGTGTATTCCTATTTACCGCTTGGGTTACGAGTTATCAATAAAATCAAGCACATTGTTTCTGAGGAGATGGAAGCTCTGGGATCGCAGGAACTTATTATGTCAACTATCCAGGGCAAAGAACTATGGGAGAAAACCGACAGATGGGATGACCAAAAGGTGGATGTGTGGTTCAAGTCACAATTAAAGAATGGGAATGAAATTGGATTCGGGTGGTCGCATGAGGAGCCTATCACCGATATGATGAAATATCATATTGCAAGTTACGCCGACATGCCCCGATATGTGCATCAGTTTCAAAATAAACTGCGGAACGAGGCTAGGGCAAAAAGCGGTATTATGCGTTGTCGAGAGTTTATTATGAAAGACATGTACTCTTACGCGCTTAATGAAGATCAGCACATGGATTTTTATGCGAAAGCAACTGATGCGTACATGAATGTATTTCGGCGGGTAGGGCTGGGTAATGCCACGTTTGTGACATCGGCATCAGGTGGTTTGTTTACCGACAAATTCAGTCATGAGTTTCAGACGCTGTGTGAGGCGGGCGAGGATGTTATTTATGTCCACAAGGATGGCAAGCTTGCTCTCAATGAGGAAATTTTTAACGATGAAACACTCCAAAAAATGGATGTAGAGAAGTCTGATTTTGAACAGAAAAAGGCTGCGGAAGTTGGAAACATTTTTACGTTCGGCACAGAGAAATGCGAAGAATTAGGTTTATATTACACAGATGCAAATGGTGCGAAACGAGGCGTGTTTCTCGGTTCCTATGGTATTGGCATTACCAGATTGATGGGCGTTATCGCGGAGGTGTTTAGTGATGAAAAAGGTTTAGTGTGGCCTGCCTCTGTTGCGCCGTATGATGTGCATGGTATTGTGTTAGACGGCAAGGAAAAAGAGGCAGAGGATGTTTTTCGGTTGCTGGAAGAGGGAGGTGTGGATGTGTTGTGTGATGATAGAGCTCGGTATACCGCGGGTGAGAAGTTTGCCGATGCCGATTTGATGGGTATTCCTTGGCGGGTGGTAGTAAGCAAGCGCACGATTGAAAAAGGCGCGTATGAAGTGAAAGGAAGACATATGCCGGAAGCAGAGTTTTTATCACAGGAACAGATTCTTCCACGAATCACAAATCGTGAATCATAAATTAAGATTCAGTAAATTTATTTTTTCCATAATTCACATACTATGTTTGAACGATTTTTTCGCTTATTTTCCAAAGACATTGGTATTGACCTTGGAACGGCCAATACGTTGGTCTACGTTCATGGAGGCGGTGTTGTAATAAACGAGCCGTCTGTTGTTGCTATAAATCAGAAAACAAACCAAGTGGTTGCGGTAGGGAACGAAGCGCGGCGCATGGTTGGTCGTACGCCCGGGCATATTGTAGCAATACGTCCGCTCGTGGAGGGGGTTATTTCTGATTTTGAAGTGACAGAAGAAATGATAAAATATTTTATCCGCAAGGTACATAATGTGCGATATAGTTTTTTGGCGCGTCCCCGTGTGGTAATTGGGATTCCTTCCGCTACCACCGAGGTGGAAAGGCGCGCGGTGCGCGACGCAGCAGTGAACGCGGGCGCCCGAGAAGTATATCTAGTGGAAGAACCCATGGCGGCGGCGGTAGGCATTCGGATGCCGGTACAGGAGCCGGTTGGAAATATGATAGTGGACATCGGCGGCGGCACCACGGATATCGCGGTTATTTCTTTAGGTGGCATTGTGGCATCGCGCAATATAAAAATAGCGGGTGATAAATTAAACGAAGATATTATAACGTTTACGCGTGATGAGTTTAAGATGCTCATCGGAGAGCGTACGGCAGAAGATATAAAAATGACAATAGGTTCCGTGTGGGATGGTGATGAAGACCTGGAAACCACCATGCGTGGAAGGGATCTTATAACCGGTTTGCCACGCGAGGTTGTTATTTCAAGTTCAGACATGCGCGAAGCCATTTCCCGCTCTATAAAACTCATTATAAGTTCCATAAAAGCTACCATAGAAGATACACCGCCGGAGTTGGTTGCCGATATCATGCATCGCGGCATTGTGCTGGTAGGTGGCGGCGCGTTGATTCGGGGGCTTCCGAATATTATCGAGCGCGAAACCCGAATGCCAGTGCGGATTGCGGATGATCCATTGACGGCTGTTGTACGCGGAACTGGTATTATTTTAGAAGATCTTGATATGTTGCGTAACGTCCTTTTGGAACATGAAAGCGAGGTTGTGGTATAAACGAAAAATACTGATTATCCTGTTTGTATTTCTAATGGGGTTTGCTGTGTATACCAGAACTACTATACACGCGTGGTTGCTGGATGGATTTCGTCCGGTAATGAGTTCATTCACGAAAGCAGGTTACGCGGTTAGTAACATCTTGGATGTATTTTTGCACAGTTCCAGGCGCGCCGAAGAAATACGCCAGCTTCGCATGAAGAATCGGATGCTTGAGGCGGAGCGTGCTCTTGGTGAACATATAAAAAGAGAGAATGAGGAATTACGCGCGATGATGGGGCGCGAAAACGATGAAACTCAATTTGTGTACGCGCGCGTGGTGGGGCATTCTTCTTCACGTGTGGATGATTTTCTGGTGGTAGATGTGGGAGAGCGTGAAGGGGTGAAAGAAGATATGCCGGTACTGGTTGCCGAAGGCACTATACAAATAGGAACTATCGCAAAAGTTGCTTCACGCACTTCGATTATTCGTCTTGTTTCGCATGGAGGAGAGAAAACGAGTATCCTGTTGCCAGAGTCTACTATTTCTTCA
>Ga0209542_10003263_pt1 | contig 34920 bp, 28 predicted proteins | sample RifCSPhighO2_01_FD_184028 | JGI IMG/M metagenome (GOLD analysis project Ga0209542, IMG submission 184028) | Soil microbial communities from Rifle, Colorado - Rifle CSP2_plank highO2_0.1 (SPAdes) (version 2) | ecosystem: Environmental > Terrestrial > Deep subsurface > Rock core/Sediment ...
ACCGGATCAACTCCGCGAACGGCACCCAAATTCTCACGGGCCACGGCCACATTGGAAATAACCCTCCTCACCTCCAGCCACCCCCAGTTATTCAACCATGCCAACCGGCCGTCAAATTCCAGATCGGACACTAACGCGTCTACCGCCTGGTTAACTTCACCGGATTGCATGCTCTCCCATTTCAGGTCCAGTAAATTTATTTCTCCTATCACCTTTTGAAAGTCCAGACTCAATCTGTTCAATGCCTCGGCTGTGGAATCCAGCTTATTCGCCAAATCCGGGATATCCTGCCCAAAAGCAGGGTTATTCTCAACCACGGCCTCGGTGTGCTCGCCCAAAACCAGGATAGTCAGCGAGTCCACCTTACTCAATGTCCTTGGGGAAAATGTCCCGACTGCGTCCGCGACCTCCGCTAACGTCGGCCGGCTGAAAGAGCTATTAGTGGCAAACGCGAAAGCGACAGGAACCGCGATCGCAATGGTCGTGGCAATAACCACAAGTCTGGCAGTGATCACAAATTTAGTATGGCCAATCTGTGGCCCGCTTGTCAAGCGTACCGTATAATCACGTCACATTCTTATCGATTTACAACAAACTAGCCTCGATTACTTCTCATTGATCTGGATTTGACAGAGTGATAAGATTACGCTAATATTATTCAGACCACCTACCAACACAACTATGATTTCTATATCCTATAACGTCTCATCCAGGCTCAAAGAGAGCCTAGCCAAGGCCGATAGTCTCCGCCAGGTTATACTGCTCACTCCGGTCTCTCCGCAAACCGAAATTACCCTCCGCTGGCAAACAACTCTCGCCCACCTCACCGGTTGGGCCAGTCTCTCCAACCAACCGTTAACTGAAGATTCCATTAATACTATTGTTAGTCAAGTCCAATCCGACGCTTCCTCACCGCTGGCTGTTAAAGTCCTGAACTACAAAAACGCCCTAAACTACATCCGGGAATCCTGGACCGCCAATCCGGACCCGGTGACATTTACCGTCATCAAAGCATTGGCCGGAATTTTGGCAGTCAACCCCGGATCCGAAAAGGAGATCCAACCCCTGCTGGCTTATTTGCAAACCGGCCAAACTCACCCGTTGATCCAGTCGGCCACTGCCCATCTCTACTTTTATCCCAGCCGGTTGGCGTATCTGGTCTCCTTATTATTTTTAGCTAAATACAACTACAACCTCCGCGGCTGGTTAAGTTTAGAAGATTACTGGAGCCTGAACAAAACAGAGTATCTGGAAGTTATTCAACAAGCCACCCATTCAACCCACACCACACTCTGGTTCGAGTTTTTTTGCCGGGCTGTGATCACCCAAATGGAAAAAGTCGGCACCTCTCTCGCTTCCTATCATGCCCCAATCCGGCACCTGACCCACCGCCAAAAAGCCATCCTTGCCCTGCTCGAACAACCAGACACGTCTGTCTCCAACAAAACGATCCAAAAGGCGTTTAATATCTCCCAGGTCACCGCCAGCCGGAATCTGGCCGCGTTGGCGTCACTCGGTCAACTCCTTGTCCACGGATCCGGCCGATCTACTTACTACACCCGGGCTTAAACAAAATCTCCGCCCACCGCCACAAACTGGGTCAGAAGCGCCAGAAGCGATTTTAACCACCCAAAAACTACAGGTTCTCTAGTAATTACAGCCACACAATAATAGAACCATAAATCGATTTACCTTGTCAATACCCAAAACACACAAATTGTGCTCAGAATCCCAATTTATATTATCAACTTTTTATAGGCCCAATGCCTCCGGAAGTTGTTTCAACATTGACACGACTACCGGCGGCGCCAGCAAACTGTTTGACACCACCCCACTGTCATCTTTAATCGTCCACGGTTTCTCACCCACCTCAACTTTCTGACCACTCCGGCTCAGGACATATTCCGGAGTCAGTTCATAATCATCAAAATACTTTCCGGCTGCTGCCGCCGGCACGTGGTTTCTCAATAATACTTTAGGAATCCCGTGCAAGCCGAATACTGCCTTCAACACTTCTTCATCTTTTTCCAGTCGAGCTTTAATAGGCGCTATCCCCACTTCGTCCCCCTCTTTCGGCTCCATCCTCGTCCCGCAACCTTCCGAATCGCACATCAGATAAAACACCTTCTTCGTTTCGTCATATCTCACGTCCTTGGTCACCAGCAGCTTGGTATTTCGTGAATTCCGGCACCTCGGACACATCACCCGGTACTTAATCCGCTCATCAATCACGCTCATCGGGATATCAATCAGAATAAACAAATCCGGATCATCCCTATAGTCCGCCAGATCTCTGAAAAACAACGAATACGACACCTGGTCGGTGTCCCGGGGCATTCCATCCAAAAATATAGCCTTACCCTTTAATTTATCAATTTTCAGCTTCAATAAGGCCAAAATAAACTCCGTCGGCAGCAGTTTGCTCTGGCTACGCCCCCGGAGGGCCTCAACAGCCTCCTCAAACGGCATATAACCCCGGTAAATTCTCTTCAATTTCGCAAAATCCTCCGTTTTTTCAAACTCTTCCCACCCGGCATCTATCTCCCGCACCACATCCCCCACGCTCACCTGAGCCACCCGGTCGGTCCCGAATAACTGGGAAAACAGATTAAAATACGTTCCCTTTCCCGAATTCTTCTTCCCCACCATATACGCCACAAATGTATTCTTCTCCAAATATCGCCTGACTTGCTTTATTTCGTCCCCTGCCTTGGCTTCAAAATACGCTTTTCGCTCCTTTGTGTCCGCCAAATCAAACTTCCGCGTCACCCCCTTGACCTTAGTCCCCACAATCGGAAATTCCAATCCTTTCATTTCTTCCGCGCCGCCTTCTTATCCGGAAACTTCGCTACAAATATTAAGGTCAGAAGCAGCACCACCAACCCCAATCCCAATCCTATATTCACCCTGGTGGCATAATCAGTCAAATCAAACATAATCCTCCAAAATATCCTCTATTCTTGCCGAAATAACCAAGCTCACAATAACAAATAACCCATCCAAAATCAACACTCGCCAGTCACGAATGGTAAACATCAATAAAATCAATCCCGCGGCCAAATTAACAATTAATGCTGATGTTATTCTCAACCACGAAAATCTAACCAGAATCTTCATACTTTCAGCAACTTCATCAAACTTTCCTTCCTTTTTTCTTCCACCGGACCGACGATGGCCAGGTTAAGTTTCTTGCTCAAAAAGATATCTTGTGCAACACTCCGTATCATTTCCGCATCAATAACCATCACTCTGGCAATTGCCTGATCATGTGACAAAATATCGGCTCTCCCGTCCAGGACCTGCCGGGCATACCATTCCATCTGATTCACCGGATTTTCCGCCGAAAACAACAGCGGCCCCCTGATCTTTTCCTTCGCCGCCGCCAGCTCTTTCGCCGTCAACTTTGTCCCTTTGACCCTCTGCACCTCTGTCACTATCCCTGCTACTGCTTTTTCCAGTTTATTTATATTCAGTCCCGCGTATACCGACCACACTCCGCAATCCGGCCACCTGGCCTCGCCCGCGCTCACCGCGTAACACACTCCCTGCTTCTCCCGCAATTCTTCAAACAGCCGGGATGACAAACCCTGCCCCAGGTGCGCGGTCAAAAGCGATAAAGCAAATCTCCTGGGATCATCGGACTTAACCCCCGGCACGGCCAATTCAATATGTGCCTGCGCCGCCAAATCCTTCTTTTTTATACTTACCCTCGCTCCAGTCTGTTTATCAGTCCATTTCTCAAATTCTTGCCCTCTAGCCTTCGCCAACCCCCCGAACCAATTCTTTACATAATTCCTGATTCCTGATTCCTGATTCGAAATCTTCCCCGCTATCGCAACCACCACCCTCCCGGATACGTATTGTCTATCATGGTAATCAACAAAATCATCACGCCTTACCCGCTTGATGACTTCCTCCTCCCCCAGCGTTGTCTGGCCCAGACCGTTTCCGCCGAAAACCAGCTTCATCAGCTCCTCCGAAACCAGTTCATCCGGCCGGTCGTCCCGCCGCCGCATCTCCTCCAATATCACTCCCCGTTCTATCTCCAGGTCCTTTTCCGGAATCACCGGGTACAAGGCCAGTTCCTTGGCCACCTCTAATCCATCCCGCCATTTATCCGCCGGAATCTTGCACCAGAAAGCGGTTCCGTCCACATCCGTCCAGGCATTTTGGATCGCCCCCAGCGCTTCCAGTTTGCTGGTGTCTTTGGTCGTCGGCAAGCGCTTAGTCCCCTTAAACGCCATATGTTCCAAAAAATGGCTCAGGCCGTTTATCTCTTTCTGTTCATATCTGCTCCCAGTCTCCACATATACCCCCACAGCCGTGCTCTCCACCCCGGCCATCGGAACCAGTACCACCCTCACGCCGTTGTCTAAAGTATAATGTTCAAACATATCTACATTTTATCGGGTGCAGCTATTCCCAGCAACTCTAATCCGGTCTTCAGAATATTTCCCACTGCCTTTGTTATCAGCAGTCTCAACTCCCTGCTGCTACCGGACTCAGCCTGCAGTATCGAGTGCTTATTATAAAAGGTATTATATCTCTGCGCCAGCTCAAACAGGAAGTTGCACATTAAATTCGGTGCGAATCTCTCCGCCGCCTCCTCTATTACCTCCTCAAATCTATAGAAGTATCTCAAAATAGATAATTCTTCAGCAGATAATACCTCTCCCTTTTGATTTCCCTCTCCTAAATTAGGAGAGGGATTAAGGGTGAGGTATTCGGCTTTCTTGAGCACGCTCTGACATCGTGCGTAAGTATACTGAATATACGGTCCCGAATTCCCCTCCAGCGCCATCACCTTTTCCCAGTCAAACACAATATCACTTTGGACGTTATGGCTCAAATCAAAATACTTAATCGCCCCGACCCCCACGGCTTTAGCCGTCTCCTCGTCCGCGCTCCCCAGTTTTTTTGCCCGCTCCACAGCTTCGTCCAAGACCTCTTCCAGCCTAATCGTCTTTCCTTCCCTGGTTGAGAATTTCTTCCCGTCCGTGTCCAGATACAACCCATGTCTTGTATGTACCAGTTTGGTATGCTCCGATACATATCCCAGCCTCCTGGCTGCCCCGAACACCTGCTCAAAATGCATCGTCTGCTCCTCCCCCACCTCATAGATAATCAAATCCGGGTTCCACATCTCCTGCCTGAATTTCAAGGTCGCCAAGTCCCGCGTGGCGTACGTCGTCGCCCCGTCCGACTTAACCAGCATCAATGGCGTTTTGATGCCCGTGATCTCGATCACCCAGGCTCCCTGTGACATTGTGGCGATCTGCCTCTTTTTGGCTTCCCCGACCACCACCACCATCCTGGCCTCGTAAAAGCTCTCACCGTAGGCGTTATCTATTTTTACACTCAGCAAATTATAAACCCGGTCAAACTCCGCCATAGAGGCATCGACACACTTCTGCCACAACTCTTTGGCAACCGGATCCCCCTTCTCCAACCGCAAAAACCAGTTTCTGGCCCCCTTTTCCATCTCCAGGTGATCCTCGGCCTGCTTGTGAAATTCCACATACAGCTTTTCCAGGTTGGCTATAGAAAGATCCTCTGTCCCCGTCCTCTCAATCATGTACAACAGCTTGCCAAACTGCGTCCCCCAATCACCCAAATGATTGTCTCCGATCGTTTCGTATCCCAAATACTTATACAGATTATATAATGCCTGGCCGATTATCGTTGACCGCAAATGGCCTATTCCGAACGGCCTGGCGATATTCGGCGCGGAATAATCTATGACCATGGTCATGCCGTTCCTCTCTCTTGCCTCCGGCACTTTAGTCAATTGACTGATAAGCCACTCGTTTTTGAGCCATATATTGGTAAATCCTCCCACATGTTCTGTCTTTTCAACCGTTTCGTCAGGTTTGATATCAACATTCCCATAAACCGCCCAATCTCCCCACTCCCCCCTCGCCGGATGCTCCAGTTTGACCTCCCTCCCAATCTTCTCTTTCAGATATTCCTTAACCCGCTTTTGCATAAGTTGATGTCAATGATATAATAAAACGGCAGTCCGAAAGGCTGTAACTTAAATCCCCCGCTTTACGGCGGGGTGATTTTTTACATAGGGCCTAACTACAATTTTCCACTCACTCAAAACCACATACCCGTCACACTCATCTACTAACTCCTTAGACACGCTTCCCCTGGTTGAAATTACAAATATTCTCTTATTTTTCTTATGCAGATACCTTGCCAAAATCGCAAAATCACTATCACCTGACAACAGCAATAATGTATCGTAACCCGAACTCAAATCCACCACATCAACCGCCAGCTCAACGTCAAAGTTAGCCTTTCTGTGGTCTTCAGAACCACTCTTAATTACTTTTACTTCCTTTGTTACTAGCTTAAACCCCATTTTTTTTAGAAACCCCAAAAATCTTTGATGTTTTGTGTTCTCAAACTTAGGGCCGTAATAATAAATCCTAGCCTTCGAATCGTACTTCCTTACAGCCTTAACAAACTTCTCATAATCCAAGGCCAAACCATGGTTTCTCAAACCAATTGCCACATTCGCGCTGTCGATGCACACAAGAATCTTTCCCAATTTTTTTGGTAACGATTCAATTCTCATAATTATCCTGCCCTTGTCCCATTCGGTACCTCCATCTCCGGCACAGCTAATACCGGTGTAATTCCATCCGCATATCCTATATCAAACAGCATCCCTTCGGATACTTCACCCATCATTTCTTTCGGCTCCAAATTCACCACGAACAACGCCTGCTTCCCCTCAATCTCCTTGGGATTATTTCTCTCCTTCTTCATCCCGACGAGAATTTTTCTCTTAAATTCTCCGAAATCTACAATCAGCCTCACCAACTTCTCCGAACCTTCAATATCTTCAACAGCCAATATCCTTCCCACCCTAATATCCACTTTCTCCAAATTGGAAAGCTTTATTGTCGATTTAGGCAAAGCCAACCTCATACACTCATTCTAAAGCCTTTTTTCTTTATTTGCCACACGAGTTCACTAATCCTCTGTTTAAAGCTATAATCTTCAGCATGATAAGATTAAGATATGATCATTATAGCTATAACCTATATTTTGTTAAGATAATGATAAGAATTATACCACACCCAAAAACACCAAAACCTGGTCTTTATACACATGCATCATGCCTGAACCGACCTGCATCACCACCTTGCCCCCGCCCGGTTTGATAATCACCAGTCTCTTTTGGATCGTCGTTACAAAATTGGCATGCCGCTCCAATACGTCAAACGGTCCATTTTTGTTTTCTGACGTAATCGCGATTGCCTGACCTTCAAACACCAGACCCTGCCGGCTCCTGACCACTACCTGGAGAAACTGCTGTTGCGCCATGATTATATTTTAATATCGGCCACCCCTCCGATGTATAAAAACCGGTCATCCGGCACATGGTCATATTTGCCGGCGATTATATCAGCCGTATCCGCCACGGTTGTGGCTGCCGGCACATACACGCCCTTCCGACCCGTCTGCTCCTCGGCCACAAAAAAACTCTGGGTCATATAATTTTTCAATTTTTTGGACCGTTTATACAAGGCCTGATTCTCCGCCGACAGCTCTGACTCACCAACCAGGCTGACCATCCTCTCCAGGCTTTCCGCCTTTTTTAGCATGATCTGGGCGGCCATAGCTGTCTCGTAATGTTTCTTCCCTACTACCCGCGGATTAAGCACTGAAGAAGATGATGCCAGGATATCTACCGCCGGCAGTCTGCCGGCCTGATAAACACTCCGCGCCAAAGTCACCACCGAATCCAAATAAGGAAACACAGACTGGACTCCCTGATCAAGCAGGTCGTCTGACGGCACATATATGGCCTCAATCGTCGAAACCACACCCCGGTCGGTCGATACGAGCCGTTCATGGAAAGTGGCCATTTCACTCCCCAGAGTGGCCTGATAACCGTCCTCCGACGGAATTGTATTCATGAGGGTTGACAATTCCAGCCCTGCCTGGGCCAGCCGGAAAATATTATCCACAAAAAACAACACATCCCGCCCCTCTTCATCACGGAAATATTCCGCCATCGTTACCGCCGCCAGCCCGGTGAGATACCGGACTGCCGCGTTCTCTCCCATCGGTCCGAATACCAAAGCAACTGACTCCAAAATGTTCCGCTTTGCCAACTCCTCAAACAGTTCATGTCCTTCCCGTACTCTTTCCCCCACCCCGGCAAACACCGACACCTGCTTTTCCTTAACTTTCACTACGTTGTGCAGAATCTCCCCGAGTAACAGCGTTTTCCCCACACCCGCTCCGCCGAATAAGCCCATCTTTCCTCCCTTGAGTAACGGGCTGAACAAATCAATCACTTTTACCCCAGTCTCCCATACCTCCTCCTTGGTTGAAATCTGACCGAAGCCTGGAACCGCTCTGAAAATCGGCCATTTGACCTTTGCTTCCAGATTCCCCTTTCCGTCAACGCCCCCGCCGAAAATATCCGTCACTCTCCCCAAGACTTCGTTTCCTACCGGAACTTCCAAGCTCTTCCCAGTTCCCATTATTTTGGTTCCCCGGCACATCCTCTCGGTTCCGGATAGCGCCAGGCAAAAAAACACGTCCCTCCCTGCAGACGAATACGCCTGCATCCTCATCTCCTCATCTTCCTCACCCGTCAGAATCTCATATACTTTGGGTTTTTCGCCCAAAAACTCCACCTCCACAATCTGCCCCCTCACTCCTACCACTTTCCCTCTCACCTTCATACTCTATCCCTCCACCACAGGCTCATCCCGGAAAATGTCGCCAACTGCTTTCCATTGCGTGTTTTCCTCCTCATTCTTGCTTCTTCCCTTCCTACCCCCTCCAACCGCCTGCCGATATTCTCCCACGATTTATCCAGGTTAAGTAGACGGCTGGCAAATTTCGCCAGCTGGGATTCATGCAGTGTTTGCTCAAACAAGCTCGATTTAATCTGGCCTTCAAAAATCTTGGCGATTTCATCAATGCTCGGCTCAAAAATATATTCCACCTTCTCTCCGGTAGTCTTTACCTCCAGGTTCTCTCCTGAAACCGCCGTCATCACCGGATTCTGGGTCAGAATACTCCCGAATTTCCCGTAAAACACCACAACTTTCTCAAACTGCAGCAGATACCTCATGATCAGGGCAAAGCTTTCCAAATCCACATTGTCATCGGGAAAATCATAATAGTTGTACAGCTTGCTTATTTTCGAATCAGTCATCATCCTCACGCCCAATTTTCCGACCACCACCACATCGCACTCCTTTGCCTGGATAAACCCGGCAAACTTCTCAAATGTCTTGTCCACGATATCCCCGAACAGTCCTGAATTGGCGGACAATAAAACCGCCGCCGTCCTCCCGTTCTTTGTCAGGCCCGTAAACCCTTTTTTCTTATACGCCTCGCGCACCCGCCCGAACACCTCCAGCATCTCATCCAAAAACTGTCTGGATGCCAAAACCGCCCCCCTAACTTTCTGCATTCGCATCGCGGCTACCTCCTCGTATACCTCAACCAGAGACCGCAACCCCATCAATCCTTCCTTTTCATCCCGTAACCGCTTCTTATTAACCATGCTGTAGCACCTCCGCCTTTTCCCGGACCTTAGCAATTAACACGCTGAATGAGTCGCTGGCCACCAGGTCTTTTACTAATTGCTTCGCTCCCGGCGTCTTCTGCCACCACTGTGCGTATTTCCCCACTTCTTTTCCGTCCCACAAACCGGCCCAAATCATAGCAGCCAGAACCAGCTGCAGATCCCCCGCCACCACCAACATCTGCGGCTGGTCAAAAAAATGCCAGATTTTCTCGCCCAAAGCCAAAACCTGCCTCGATGACTCCCCCAGCTCCACCCCGAAACGAAGATAAACTTTTGTCTTCTCAAAAGCTGACAATACTGTCATCAACTCCCTGTTTACCTCATGCTGCAGCTTTCCCCGGGTCTGGTACCCCACCCTGGTCACGGATACAAACGGGTCAACCGCCGGCCGTCTCCCGGAAAAGTAAGCTTCGGAATCAAAATATATATGTCCGTCCGTCATCGACATCAGATTTGTCTGGATATACCCGGTCATGTCTCCCTGGATCGTCTCGATTATCGGCATGACCGTAATGGATACGTCCGCCGCTCCGGCTTTAAAATTTCCCGCCCGCTCCAGCAATTTCGAATGTACATGGAAAACGTCCCCCGGATACGAATCCCTGCCCGGAAATTTGCGCGACAAAAGCGATAATTCCCTGTAAAACCTGGCATGGGTAGACATATCATCGAGTACCAGCAGCACATCCCGCCCCATGTCTCTGAAATACTCCGCTACTGCCATGGCGGTATACGGCGTCATAAAAATCATCCCCGGCGCTTCCTGCGACGCCGCCGCCACAATCACCATCTTTCCCTTTATTTTTTGCTCTTCCGCCAATTCTTCCAGCCTTTTAATCTCCACTTTTTTGAGCCCGATAGCCGCGTACACGCAGATAGTTCCCCCTTCAGCCTGGGTCAAAATAGTTTGCCAAACCAGCTGGCTTTTACCGGTCTTCCGGTCTCCCATAACCAGCTCCCGCTGGCCCCGCCCCAGGGGAATCAGCAAATCCACAAGTGACACCCCGGTCATCAAAGGTCTGGTTATTTTGGCCCTTTTTCCCAGCCCCGGCGGTATGACATCCACTTTATATCTGTGCTCGGACTTGGATTCATCTCCTGTCAGCCATTTTCCCAAGCCGTCCAGGCTCTGGCCCAGGACTGCCTCTCCTACCGGCACACTCAGCCCTTTCCCCGTCCTGGCTACTTTCATTCCCGCCTGCAAACCCCCCCTCGAGAACCACAGCACTTCAACCGTCTCCCTGCCTATTCCGGCCACCTGGCCTTCCCCTCCGGATTCCCCCACCACCACCTCACCCAACTTTGCCCCCGGCAGCCCCTCCACTCGGGCAACAGACAGCATGACCTCCTGGACATAGCCCACCTCACCGCTGTTTTTCAGACATTCCTCAAATTTGGTCATACAAAGTTTTTTCCCAATACCGGCCTCTCCAACTAATCTTCGCTCCGCCTACTATTTCCGGATCCGTTTCCAAATCAATTATAAGTTGATTATACTTTTTTCTTAACTCTTCAATAATTTCTCCTATCATGTCTTTTGGCAAATTGACCGCAGTCGTTAATTTAATTGTTTCACAGTTTTTCACAGAATCTTTTAATTCCCGTAAATAATCTCTTCCCTGATTTTCCGGAACCTTTCTGATTTCCGCAACCAATGTTCGGGCAATTGTTTCCTCCGGCATCTTTCCGGCCATACTCTCAAAAGATTTGTTATCCAACCCGTACAGACTATCAAATAAGGTATCAATATATTCTAATAAAATCTCCGCATCCCCTTTCGTCCACATCACTTGGTAAATCGTGTGAAAATCAAAAGCCATTTTCTGCCTCCACCTCTTTTAACGCATCCAGTATTAATTTCTTGTGTTCTTCTGCGGGAATTACTTTACCCAGGACTCTCCGCCCCAATTCCTTGATTATACCCACTGCCTGCTCGTCCAGCTTGGCTTTTTTATCCTGCTTATACTTCTCCAGCTCTTCTCTGGCTTTGTCATACTCCTGCGCAATTCTTTTCCCTACAGTCTGCTCCAACTCCACCGTCCCCGCCTCCAGAGTCTTTTTAAAGTCATTCACTTCGCCCCACGCGACCTTTTGAACTTCTCTGGCCATTTTTTCAAGCTCCGCTGTATAATCTTTCAGTCCCTCTCTGGCAGCTTGCCGCAACCTCCGTTCCAATCCCTCCGATTGCTTTTCGGACAACACCTCCGCCTCCCGCATAATTTCCACTGCCTTGTCCCTGGCCCCCTCAACCAGTCTTTCCGCCCTTTCCCTGGCTCTCTCCCGGTCTCTGGCCTCTTCGTTCATCCGCTTAGACAGCTCCCTTCGCACCCGCCAATATTCTGTGGCTCCCAATCCCATAGCTCCTGCCATAGCCGCCAAAATCAATGTTTCCCAATTCATATAATCAAAATGACATACGCAATTAACAATCCGCCGCCCATGATGGCCACAGTCAATGCCAAATTAAACACTACTCCTATCGCAATCATTCTGGATGCCAGCGGATTTCTCCCCATCGCCTCGACACCGGATCTGGCCACCCTGCCGAAATAAACAAACCCGAGAACAAATGTAATAATAACTACCAGTATTGCCAGTAAGTATCGCAGAGACGCCAGCGGGGTTAAGCTCGGAGCCAGCAACCCCATCTTCAAAGATTCAATTAAATTGTCTCTCGACGAGGTCGAAACTATAGCCTGCCTGATATCCACCTGGACAGCGATTTTTCTCGTATCACTACCATTATAATCTTCCAATGATACGCCCAAAACGTTACCACTCTTGCTTGCCTTTTGAGCAACGCCCGGTGTCTTCGAAGACGTCACAAAGTCACCTTTTTTAATTTCGCCGTTCCCCGTAGACACTTTAACCGCCGCTCTGCCGGAGTCCATCATCGACTTTCCTCTCTCCAACCCGTTGTCTTCCAACGTCATCGCCGGATCTTCTGAAAAAACCCCGTACATGTCCACCTGGTACTCCTGCGAACACTTCCCTATCTTTCCTACACTGAAACACAACACATCTCCGTCGGAAATTGATTCATCATCAATCGATTGGGTTGTAGCTAATCCGGCTGACGTTTCCGCTTTAGAAATACGGTAACCGATAGTCCAAACGACCAATAATGTGCAAACAAACCAAAAAAATTTCATAATTAGCTTTGATTAAGCGTACACGTTTTAGCCTCAATTTGTCAAGCCTCAATGATTTGGGGATTGACACTTGTCACCAAATATTAATTAATTAACACATGCCCAAACTTGGACAACTGCCACTTGTCCAATCTCTCAGTATTCATGAAGCCGCTCAAATATTGGGCGTATCTACCAAAACGCTTCGTCGTTGGGAAAAACAAAAACTGATTGCCCCTGAAAGAACTCTCGGCAACCAGCGCCGTTATCGCCAAGACCAGCTGGACGTCATTCTCCGTCAGCGAACAATCTCCAAATTGCTTATTCCCGCCGGAGTCCGCAAACTGTTTAAGCTCTCATCAGCCCAAAAATTTACCCTGGCCGGGATAGTAACTCTGACCCTTATTTCTGCCTCCCTGCTCATTTTAAACCAAATCGGCATCCAATACTCATTTTCCTTAAAATTACCGCAACTTAAGTCCGATATTCACAGTCAAACCTCCCCGAATATTCCATTCCCTACCGGCGCAGTACTCGCGGCCCAAACATCCAGCGGCAATCTGATCCTCAAAGCCAATATTCCCACTCTTATTGACAGCACCGCCACCGTTTCCGGCAATCTTACCGCTCCCAACATCGTCTACAACCTCCTTGAAGGCACCGGTATCGATATTACCGGCGACCCCCAAACCCCGACTATCTCCACTACCGACCAGACAACCGATCTGAAAATCTTTTCCACCTTCAAAGTAGGCTCAACCGATATTACCGCTGGTTCCAAAACCGACACGCTCACTTTCGTCGCCGGTTCCAACGTTTCCCTTTCAGCCAACACTACCGACAAAAAGCTGACCATCTCTGCTTCGCTTACCGACCCCGGCTGGACCGACGACGGCTCCATCGTCCGCCTGTCTTCCGCCTCCGACTCAGTCAGTATCGGCATCGCCACCGCCGAAGCCAAACTCAACGTTTTCGGCCAGACCACAGGCAAAGCTCTGGCTCTTTTTAACGAAACCGGCGACCAAGCCATTTTCACTGCCTCTGCCGGCGGCATTCCTAAATTCACCATCGCCAACTCCGGTCAAATCACCTCCGGCTCATCCAACGTCACCATGACCCTGGCCACCGGTTTCATCGACGCCGACGCTCTTACCCTGGCTACCTCCACCGACGGAACCGGTCCCACCTCCTCTTTTTCCGGGCTGGAAGTTTACTCGGACGGGCTGACCCTTATCCAGGGCTGTACCAATGACCAGCTTCTAAAATGGACCGATGGCGCAGGCTGGTCCTGTGCCGGCGATAATGATTCCGGGGCTACCGCCAGTTTCAACTTCTGGCAATACAGTTCCACCGACGGAACCCTGGCTCCCGGTAATTTGACTGTCGATACTTTGTTTGGCGCCGTCTCCACCGCTTCTGCCAAACTGAGAGTCGCCGGTTCCCTCCCCTCCGGTCAAGCCGCGGTGATAGTTAACCAGACCGAGACCCAGGACATCTTCACCGCTTCTGCCTCCGGCTCTCCCCGCTTTGTCGTCGACGTCTCGGGCAACCTCCTCGTCCCCGCCGCCTCCCGCTTAGACACCCTGACCGCCGGCGCCCTTAACCTGGGCACCACCACCGCCACCTCCCTGGTTCTGGGTTCGGTTACCGCCACCAATATCAACTTCACTTCCGACGCCTCAACCCGGGACGACTTTACCTTCACCGGCGGCATCACCGGAACTACCACTCTCGACGTCCAGGGCACCAGTATCGGCTTAAACTACGACGCCTCGGTCAACAACGTCCTCTCCTTCGGCACCGGACCCGGCGCCGCCGGTGACGATCTGTACTGGGGTAACTCTAAAGTCTGTGAATCCACGTCCGTTACCTGCGGCTGGGCCACTTCTGCCGAGCTGGTCAACTTCTGGCAGTACAACTCCGCCGATGGTACTCTGGCTCCCGGCAACCTGACCGTCGACACGTTGTTTGGCAGTACTGCCACTACCTCGGCCCGCCTAATAGTCGGGGGTAGTCTCCCGGCCGGCAAAGCCTCGGTCATCGTCAACCAGACCGAGTCCCAGGATATCTTCTCGGCTTCCGTTTCCGGTACTCCCAGGTTTACCATCGGCAACTCCGGTAACTTTACCATCCCCGCCCAGACATCAGCCTCCTCCATCACCTCTACCCAAACGACGGGAAATATATTAAGTCTTGCCGATGCTTCTGCCAGCCAAACCTCCAACGATTTTCTAAACATCGCCCAAACCGGTGTCACCACCGGTTACACCGGAAATTTGATAGATTTAAGCTCTACTTCAACTACCGGCGCCGCCACTTTCTTCAACCTGGCCGCCGATTCCTCCACTGTCGGCACCTTGATGAACCTTTCCGGAGACGCGCTGACTTCCGGCAATGGCCTGACCATCGACTCTACCTCCACCGGACTCACCGGCAGCCTCTTGTCACTAACTTCCGGCTCCACCGCAGCTCTGACCAACGGCATCTTCTACTTAAACGCCACCGGGGCCCATACCGGTAACGCCTTCAGGACTGCCTCTGCCACCCAAACTGGCACCATAGGCAACTTCACCGGTTCGGCCGTTACTTCAGGCACAGTTTTAGACGTCACCACCTCCAACAACACCCTAACTACCGGTAATCTCCTTCGATCGTATTCCACCGCCACCTCTCTAACTACAGGCATCCTAGGTTACTTCAACTGGGAGCCCTCCACCGTGGCTACCTCCTCCGGCGACCTGGTCAGAATCAACATCGGCAATGCCGGGGACACCACCGGCAACCTCTTCAACGTCACTTCGGCCGGCTCCTCTCTCTTCTCCGTTTCCGAAATCGCCATCACCAATGCTCTCCCCACCTCTTTTACAGCCGCAGGCGACGTCTCCCTGGCTTACGACCTCCTCTTCACCAACCAAACCGCCAGCTATCTCAAATCCAACGCCTCCTTATATATTCAAGCCGGCGAAACCTTCGAATCCAACAACCTCACCCTGACCACCTACAACTCCGGCCGCATATTGGGCGATACATCCGCTCTGGGCGGCTTGACGCTTTCTTCCAATATATACGCCGTCACTCCCCAATCCCTCCTGCAGGTTAACGGTGCCTCCACCGGTAAAGCCCTGGTAGTTTTCAACGAAACCGGCAACCAAGCTCCTCTTACAGCCTCTATTTCCGGCACAACTAAATTTTCGGTCGATAGTGCAGGACTAACTAACATCAACTTCAACGGCACGGTTGAAGTAAACGCCGTTTGTCACAGCGGCGCGGACATAGACGCTGCCTCGAACGAAAATCGTACCCTGGTAGCCTGCAATCCCGGTACTCTTACCGACTATGCTGAATGGTATCCGACTGAAAACAACGTCGATTTTGGAGAAGTCGTCGTCATGGGTGACACGGAAGTCACAGTCAACGCCGGCGACGGCTACGGAAAATACGAGCCCGGTAGGGATTTTCAAATCTCCAAGCTCAAAAAATCAAACACCCCCTATCAAAAAATCGTGGTTGGCGTCGTTTCCAAAAACTTCAGCGAATTAAGCTCCTTGGGTAAAAATGTAGTCGGACCCGAACACCATCCTCTTCCTATAGCCCTCAATGGTCGCGTCCCTGTAAAAGTCAGCTCAGAAAACGGTCCCATTCAAGCCGGAGACTACTTAACAACCTCGTCAACTCCTGGTATCGCCATGAAAGCCACCAAACCCGGTTTCACTATCGGAAAAGCTCTGTCCGACTACGCTCAATCGGGTATTGGCGAAATCATGATCTTTGTCAACAATTCCTGGATCGACCCCAACAATTCCCTGGCCTTCGATGAATCAGGAAATCTAGCCCGACTGGTAACTCTCCAAACCCCCACCCCCACTCCCACTCCCGCACCAGTAGACTCGCCCCCCGAAGCTTCAGCGGAGGAGGGTCAAACCATATTAACCTCTCTCAAAGTGAATCAATCAGCTGAAATCGGTGTGGACCTGCGTGTCTTTGGCCAACTTCAAGTCGCAGGAGCTTTAACGGTAACCGGCGAAACCAATTTCATGGGAACTGTCTTCTTCAACAAAGACACCGCCGGCTTCGCTGTCATTCCGACAGGCGCCCGCTCCGTTACCATCACTTATGACCACGAATATCTCCAGCCGCCCATCGTCACCACCAATCCCGTCTGGGACACCAACGCTGCTATTCTGGGCGCCGCCATCGACCAGCCCGTATCCCTGCTCCCCAAACAGGATTACATTATTGCCGCCTCAACTGCCACCGGCTTCACCATACTTTTGGAACAACCCGCCGTCATCGACCTCAAGTTCACCTGGACCGCCCTGGCGATCAAAGATCCCCGCACCGTCTCGGCCCCCGCGCCGACACCCCCTGTTACAGTTACACCCCCGCCATCCCCCACCCCAACTCCATGAAGAAATTAGTAAAAAAATATAGTATATTCACCCCGTGCGCAAGTTTACCATCTTCGCTATCCTCCTCTTCATTTCGCTGGGAGCCGTCGGCGCCGCCGGCTACTTTTACTGGACATCCCGCCATACACCAATACCCCCTCCCGCCGCTGATAACCAAAATGTTGTTGATAAAATCGGCCGGCTCATCGAGCTTCCTGCCGGCGAAGATCCAACCATTGCCACCGTTACCGACAAAACCAAGCTGGCCAACCAGGCCTTCTTCGATCCCGCCGAAAACGGTGACGTCGTCCTTATCTATACCAACGCCAAAAAAGCCTATCTCTACCGCCCCAGCGCCAACAAAATCATCGACGTCGCCCCCGTCAACTTCCCCACACCCACTCCTACCCCCGCCCCCTAAGCTTCTTCTTGCCAAATTAATCAATACTGTCCCATATAGGGAAATTTTCGATTTGAAATTTAAAATTTAAATTCAATTCACAAATCACAATGACCAAATTAGAAAACAATTACGATTTAGAAGAGAGAACTTTGAAATTTTCCAGTAATCTCATCGTCTTTCTCAAAAAATGTCCCCAAAATCAAATCACAATCCCGTTAATTAATCAGTGCCTCAGGGCTGGCACTAGTATCGGCGCCAACTACCGCGAAGCTAACGGCGCTTCGAGTAAGAAGGACTTCTTCAACAAAATCTTCATTTGCAAGAAAGAGGCAAAGGAAACACTTTATTGGTTAGAATTGTTAGGCAAAACCATAGATGATGAAGGCTTGAAACAAGAATGCCGGGCTCTATGGTCCGAAGCCAAAGAATTTGTGTTGATATTTGGAAAAATCGTTTCAAAAAACAAGGTTTGAAAATTATGAAATTTAATAATTCTAAAATTCATTTCAAATTTCAAATTTCAAATTTCAAATTAAGAAAGTTGTTTACCGGAATAGTTGTTTTCGGATTAATTGGAGCTGTTTTTCTGCGCCTGACTACCCCCAAAGTCGAGGCAGGTTGGTTTGACGACTCCTGGGAATATCGAAAGGGTGTCAGCATCGCCTCCCACACTTCCGCCGAAAATAACGTCTACGTCACCGTCCCCGCTTTCGACGCCACCGACACTTCTCGTTTTCAATCCGACTGCGGCAACCTTCGATTTACTGATCAAAACGGCAAATCCCTCCAGTACTTCGCTGTTGACTGCGACGCCACCGCCAACGTCAACGTCCTGTTCGACACTCTCCCCGCCGGCTCATCCAACTACTACATGTATTATGGCAATCTTAACGCCCCGGACGGCTTTGCTTCCGCCAATTTTGCTACCGCCGCCTCCAATCTGGGCTCTCAAACCGCCGGCTCCGAAGAAACCACCCCCGGCCCCATTTCATATTGGCGCTTCGATGAAGGCTCCGGCAATGCCTCCGACGCCACCCTCCAGGCCAACACTTTAACCGTCACCAATGCTGTCAGGAAAACCCCGGAGTTTTGCGCCTCCGACGGCTGTCTTTTCTTCGACGGCACTACCGATTATGCGGCCAAAACATATTCAACTGATACTGAACTGGATCCCGGTACCGGATCTTTCTCCGTCTCTATGTGGTTCAAGCACAACAGTACTACTCCCGGTTCTAACCAGTTTGCCCTCGCCCGCTTTCTCTCCGGTGGTTACAAAATCTACATGAACACCTCGGGCAACATGTGCTTCGGCATTGACTCTGATGCCACCTGGACTCCTTCAGACACCGCCTGTGGTACTACCAATTTAGCCGATTCCCAATGGCACCATCTCACCGCCGTTAAATCAGGCACCTCAACCATTACCATCTATATCGACGGCCAACAACCAGTTACAGTGCCCATTACCGACACCACCTCCCTTTCCGGTTCTTCTCCGGTATTTAATGTTGGTATTGACACCGGCCAAGGCAGTGGTGGTTGGGTAGGTTTCCTAGACGAAGTCAAATACTACAACTTCGCCAAGACCGCTGATCAGGTCAAAACCGAATTTGCCGCCCGTTCCACCTCCAAAGGCGTGACCGCCTCCTTCGGCCCGGACACTAATAAATCGTTATCTTCCGGTCTGGTGGGCTACTGGAAACTGGACGAGAATACCGGGGTTTCTGCAAGCGACGCCAGCGGCAATGGGAACACCGGTACATTAACCAATAGCCCGGACTGGAGCAGTGGGAAATTTGGTCCAGGCCTCACCTTCCGTACCGCTTCAGCCAATGACAATTACGTAACGGTCCCATACTCTTCAGTCTTTGACATGGGCTCCGGGTTCAGCGTTTCATACTGGATGAAGATGACAAGCACGTGGGATTCAGCCACGACGCAGCGGAACACCGGCATCGTAGGCAGATCATCGGAAAGCGCCGATTACTCAACCGAGAGCGATTGGGCATTTTTTCTCTTTAACGCAAACGGCTCCGTCGACGATGATGACGGAAGAATGCGATTCGGCACCTATGGCGGGAACATCCAGACGAACACCAGTACATGGAACGGCGGACAGTGGTATCACATCGCCGTAACGTACACTACTTCGACGGATGCCCGCATTTACGTCAACGGCGCGCTGGACAATTATTCGGGTGATTATGACGCTGGGTCTGTGGACGGCACTGCCGATAATCCTCTCCTTATTGGCTATTCATTTTATGACGGGACAATAGACGGAAACTTCGGCGGTACCGTTGACGACGTCCGCATTTATAGCCGCGCTATAACCCCGAGCGAAGTCGAGGGGCTCTATAATTTCGCCCCCGGCCCCATCGGCTGGTGGAAACTGGACGACAACACCGGCACATCATCCACCACAGACTCTTCAGGCAATGGCCTTACAGGCAGTTTTACTGGGTCGCCGGTTTGGACTGTCGGGAAATTCGGTTCGGCCCTTTCCTTCGACGGATCCTCCCAAGCTGTCACCGCCACCCTTTCCGCCGACCCCGGCTACTCCAATTCCGTCGAGCTCTGGGTATATCCCACCTTGTCACTCGCCAGTAAAACCATTGTTACAAATCTCACTACCAATAGTAGCTCCCAGCCCATCTACGGCTCATGCACCGGTACAGCCATTTCATTAAACACCTGGACGCATATTGCTGCCACTTCTACCGATTCCACCCATTGCGCCATTTACCAAAACGGCATCCTCACGGTCTCCAGCTCAACAACCGGCGTCACCTTCGGCACCTCCGTAAATATTGCCGCCTCCAGTTTCTCCGGCAACACCGACGACGTCCGCATCTACAACTACGCCCGCAACCCCAAGCAAATCATCGAGGACATGAACGCCGGTCATCCGGTAGGGGGTTCTCCAGTCGCTTCTCAAACCCTGTATTACAAGTTTGATGAGCAAAACGGATCAACTATAAATAACTCCGGCTACGGTACCCCAACAACCGCCACCTCCACCGGCATTGCCTGGCTTTTGGAAAACAATTGCAAATTAAACGGCTGTCTCAACTTCGACACCACGACAGACAACGTCGCCGCCACCGATCCGTCATTTTTTGACGGCATCGCCACCATGTCCGCCACATTTTGGATTAATCCCCAAACCCTTACCGCCTCCCGGTCCATCATGAGCAAATCAAATACCAACCAGGAAACATTCAGGATCGAGACCTGGTCCACCTCCTCCGAACTCAAAGTCACCATCTCCAATGCACTGACCGATACCTCCAATTATTATGCCACCCAAGGCCTCGGCCTCACCACCTCGGCTTGGCAGCACATTGCCGTCATTTACGACGCCGGAGATATATCCAACCCAGTCAAAGTATATCGTAATGCTGTTAAATCCGGCGGCGGCGTCACCGGGACTATTCCCTACGGCCTGCGCGCCTCCACCTCCAATTTTAGGATCGGCCAATCCGTCGGCGCCGTCTCTGCCCTCCTGGCCTACATCGACGAACCCAAAATCTACGCCGGCGTGGCCCTCTCTCCCTCCGATATAGCCATTGATATGAACGCCGGCTCCGCCGCCGCCCTGGGCGGTGTTTTAGGCACCCACGACTCCGAAGGCTTCTCGTTACCCAATCTTATTGGCTGGTGGAAAATGGACGACAACACAGGAACTACCACTATCGACTCATCCGGCAATGGTAACACTGGTACCCTCACGGCCGGACCTACCTGGGCAACGGGCAAAATTGGCGCCGCAATCAATTTCGACGGTAACAATGACGGCATCAGCACCACGCAAGCTTTCGATGCCGCCAATCCCTGGAGCGTCGCGTTCTGGGTTTATCCCCGCACCCTTTCCACCGACGACACGTTTTTCAGTACTCTCAATTTGACAACCGCAATCTATGTTGGAAATGGCGCTAACCGAAACTTAAGTTTGATTAACGGTGGGAACAGTTTTATCGGCACATCCTCTAACAACGTCCTCACTGTCAACGTCTGGCAACATGTTGCCGTTACATATGACGGATCTGGTACAGCCGCCTTCTACGTGAACAGTCAAAATGTCACCAGTAGTAGCACGGTAGAGGATACAGCTGATACAAACAACATCTCAATCGGCGGTTACGACGGAGAACCAGCTTACACGTTCACTACAGATGGCATTATAGACGACTTTCGTTATTTCAGGTCTACTCTCACCCCTGCCCAAATCGCCTATATTTACAACCGCGGCGCACCGGTTGCCTGGTACAAATTTGACGAATGTCAGGGGGCGACTGCCTACAACGCAGCTCCAGCCGCATCAGGAGGAGACTCCGGCTTGGACGGGACGATTACGATAGGAGCAAGCGGAGACGAAGACACTGTCGGCGACTGCACGACGTCCAGTACTGCCTGGGGCAATGGCGCCACGGGTAAATACAATTCATCCCTCGATTTTGATGGTACCGACGATTACGTCACCTATAATGACACGGGAACATCCAACCTTGACATCTCCAGCAGTTTCACTCTCAATGCCTGGGTCAATTTTGATGCCTTAAGCACCGCCTTTCAAACAATCCTTTTCAAAAGCAGTGCTACTACCAACAGTAACTACTTAATTATTACGGACACCGGAGCCAATCTAGACGAAATCGACTGCGGCTTCTGGGATAGCTCCCAAGGAACTCTTTCCCCCTCATCGATCAATCTAACGACGAACCGTTGGTATCATTTAGCTTGCGTCTTTGACGACTCGGCAAACACTGTCACTCTTTTCGTAGACGGCATCCAAAATGCTCAGCTAACCGGAGTAACCAACTCGCCTCCAACTGGAGATGGAGACTTATTTATCGGTGAAGAAACCACCTCGTACGGCGCCAATGGTCTAGATGGTCAAATCGACGACGTGCGCATTTACAACTACGCCCTGACCGCCACCCAAATCAAAACTCTTTACAACGAAGGCTCGGCCGTCAGATTTGGGCCGCAAACGGGATCACCATAAGTGCTATGAAAACGACTGTTTATTATTACGTTACGCCTACTGACAAAAAAGTTGTTCAAGAATTTATCAATTCTTTAGAAAAAGTTCAGCAGGCGAAAGTTATTCGGATTATCAAAACAATAGAAGAATACGGACTTGAGTCAATCGTTCCCCACATTAAAAAATTGACAGGCACGCCGTTATGGGAAATGCGAATATTAGGAAAGGACAGTATTCGTATCTTTTATGTTACGCAAACCCTAGAAAGCATTCTTGTTTTACATGGCTTTATCAAAAAGAAACAAAAAACTGACATTAGAGAGATTGCGATCGCTCTTACCCGACTTAAAGATTCACGCAAATCCGCCTATTGACATTGATATCATATATGATATCATCGAGTCATGAGAAAATATCCTACATTTCAAGAAGACCTAAACGAAAGACTCAAAGACCCCGAGTTCAAAAAAGCCTGGGACGAAACCGAAGCCGAATATATTCTGGCGACTAAAATTATCGAAGCCCGGCTCAAAAGAAAAATGAGCCAGCGTGACTTAGCCCGTCGGATCAAAACCTCCCAAGCTGCTATTTCCAGAATAGAAACTGGCTCCGGCAACCCCTCCTTTTCTTTTCTCAAAAGAATCTCCGCCGCATTAGGTGGAAAACTGCAAATATCGATCTAAGCTATTTTCTTTTCATCGCTATTCGTTTAAACTAAGCTTACCTGATGAAAAAAGCGTTCATATTTCTGGTCGCCGCCTTAACACTGTCGGTTTCCCCAGCCCTGGCTTCCGTTGCCGGCGACGCCAATAATGACGGCAAAGTCGACGGCCTGGATTATGTCATCTGGCTTACCAACTACGGCACCCCCGGTATCTCCGGTCCCTCTGTTGGCGACTTCAACTCCGACTCCAATGTCGACGGCATCGATTATGTTACCTGGCTCACCAACTACGGCATCGAGCCTACTCCCACTCCTATTCCTGTTACAGTTACTGTTACTGTTACACCTACACCTACACCATCTCCCGTCCCGGTAATTTCAGGCGAGTGGACCCAGCACGCTCATGATGCCCAGCGCACCTCCTACACAGATCAAGTCGTCAATACACCCTGGCGCTGGAAGTGGAGCTGGAACGGACCCAATGCCACCGGGGGCATCTCTGCCGGTAAAACCGGCCTCCCCAGAAATGTCCAGCCGGTTACCGGTGGGGGCAGAGTCTATGTGGCAGCCGGATCAAGGGGGGTGTTTGCTCTTAATAATACCAACGGATCAGTTATCTGGAATGCCGCCAATGTGGGCACGGTCAATTCCACCGTAGCGTATGACTCCGAATCCGTCTTTGTTGTTTCTACAAACGGCACTCTCTACAAACTCAATGCGGGAACCGGGGCAATAAGTGGCCAATTTTCCTCCACTAGCGGTACCAGCACTCTCCCTCTTCCTCCAGCCGTCATCTCCGACCGTATCCTCTTCTCCATGGGCACCGCCGCCTACGCCATTAATAAAACGACCATGGCCCAAATCTGGAAGTACGACGCCGGCTCACCAGTGGATTCCCCCCCGGCCTATTCCCCATCCCGAAACCGGGTGATTATTGCCACGAGAGACCTTTTCGCCCATGCCATCACCAATACCAATGGTGCTCAAGCCTGGCGGGTCAGGTTGCCTACCCCCAGAACTCCCGGTAATCCAGGGTCAGACACCAATTTTGCTGAAGTGAGTAAAGGCTGGCCCGTACTGGCGGAAGTCCACGGCCTGGTTCTCATCAAACTCCGCCTGGATTGGCAGGCGTTATGGGATTACGGCGGACCCTGGCCGACCGATAATGCCACCACCCGCTCCTGGTTACAATCTCCCTCTGGGCAGGACGATCAAGCCCTCATGGTCCTGGATATCGACGATGGGTCCAGTCCCTTTGTTGCCAACATCGGCCACGGCGGTATGGGTGACGGCGGATATGAGCCAATGGGGCCACAACCGGTAGTGAAACGTTTCTCTGACAATACCGAGCTGGTTTACACGGTCATTCGTGGAGGAAGTCGGGTCGCCGTTCCTGATGGCCGGGCCGATTCTCACCTCGGGGAAATGGTTTTAGACTCAACCACAGTCACCGGACTCCAACCTGGGTACGTCCGCTGGATCCAGTATCCGTCCAGCAGCCAGCAGCTGACCACCGATGAGCAGCCAAACGTCTCCATGGCCGGAAATTACTTGTATTTCGGGCACTGGATGGCCAGTACGGCTGCGTTAATTGGCAATCGTTCATCCTCGCTTGGGAGTTTTTCAAATCCCATCGGATCCACAAACCAACCCGCTATTATCAGCAGTCAGGACCCCTCGTCGTGTGCCTTTTCGTCTTCCCATTACTGCCCCGATGGTCTTGGCCAACAGGGAGATTGGAAACCTTGGATGTTAAATAATGGTTACTACATTTATTACAATCAAGGGAAACCGTTCGATACGTACTGGAATGAATGGGCTACGTGGTCAGTCAGCAACAGCACCATCTATTACTTGTCGACCGACGGGGCCGTCACCGCCCTGGAAAATGGCAATCCCTAATTCCATCAAAATTATCTCCATCATCATTTTATTCCTCCTCGTCGGCGGCGGCGGCTTTTTCCTCCTTCTCCGATTCGGTCCCGATAGCCCCAACGACCCTCAAGCCATATCCTTCGCCCAAGCTGCCGAGTTTACCGGTCAGAAAAAGACCGTCTCCGGCACTATCCAATCCGTCTTCAACAACCGCAAAGCTGTCTATATCGACTTTGGCGATCCGCACCAAGCTGGAGTCAAACTATTCCGAGTTAGGATTCCCAAGGAAAACTGGCCGAATTTCCCAAAAGCTCCGGAAGAAATTTATCACGCAGGCGACAAAATCTCCGTCACCGGCAAGATTATCTGGTACCAGGGCAACCCGATAATTTCTATTAACAGCCCTCTCGACATCACCCCATGAAAAAGGCCATTTTCTTCCTCGTCTCTGCAGTGTCAATCGTCAACGCCCAAGGCCTGACTTATCTTCTAAATGACGGCTTTGAGAGCGGAAATTTGAGCGGGTGGACAACATCAGGATCAATCGCCATTTCTTCATCTCCGGTCCACGCGGGCACCAAAGCAGTCAAGGGAACCGGCGGGGATATTTCCCGCTGGATAAACCTCGATACCGCCAAAACATATAAACTGACGGCTTGGGTTTACCTCGACGCTTCTTCCACCTTTCCCGATTGGGGCGGGCCATTGGTGGACGTATTAGATCAAAATTGGAACACAATCACCTACACGCCGTGGCTTCAGGATATGGTGACGAGGAACACCTGGACGCAAATTGCTCTCACATTTAAGCCGACTACTTCCCAGGTGCTGATCCGGTTAGGAGGCCGGGGAGGAACCGGAAACTCTGTCAATATATCATTTGACGACGTCCAACTGTTTGTCAAACCCACCACCAATGCGCCTCCTACGGCCTCTGTCTCGGCCAATCCGACTGCAGTCTCCACTCTTCCGGGCACCGTTGTTTTCAACTCCACCTATAACGACACCGACGGCGCCATCGAGTATTTCTTCTGGGATTTTGGCGACGGGGAAAAATCGAATTTGCCCAATCCCGCCCATACTTACATCGGAAACGGAACCTACACTGTAAAACTCACAGTAGTGGACGACGACGGGGCCAGCGCAAGTCCTACCATCCAAATTACAGTCACCGACTCCACCTATCCCTCATTGACCATCAACAATCCCTCACAAAACGGATCAAATTACTCGATTAGTGGTACAGGAACCAATGTCAGTCGGGTGGAATGGTCCACCAACCGCGGACTTTTGGGCACCGCCACCGGCACTGCCAACTGGAGTTTTTCGCTGGACTTAACTGGCTTTGGCGGTCAAAACCGGATATTGGTGAACGGCTATGACGCGTCCGGAAAAGTAGCCTCCCGGGAAATAGTCATCGACTACCGGCCGACCAGCAAAGTCAACATCACAGGTGGAGTAACCCAAAATACCAACTCCGTCGAAAAATGGGAAAAGTTCGAATCCACCTTTACCATTATTAATAGTGTCGCTTCCACTCCGGACCTGCCTTATATGACATCGGGCTTGCCTGCCGGCATGCCCCAAGGCACCGGCATCACCGTCGATGGCGTATTTACGTCACCCTCCGGCAAAATCTACCGGCAACCCGCATTCCGCTATCAACCCTACTCCAGGAATTCTTCTACCCAGCAGCTCTTACCCACCGGATCAATCGTCTGGAAACTGCGCTTCGCTCCCAATGAACTGGGGAATTGGACTTACCGGATCGACATCACCGACGGATCTGGATCTACCGCCATTACTGGCAGCAATTTAGCTTTTACAGCCGTAACCCCGACAAACCCGGAAAATCACGGTTTCTTACGGGTATCGCCTGCTGACAAACGGTATTTCGAATTTGACGACGGGACATACTTCACCGGTGTCGCTCCGGGTGCCTTCATCGGCAGTCCGGAAATGACAGACTCCGATATTGCCCTGGTGGGCAATGCCGGCGCCAATTTCACCCGGACGTGGATCGGCCCCTATAACATCGGCGGGTCGCAGGGCGTCCCCTGGAACGGAGCCCTCCAAAGCGATAGCGGCGACGTCAACGTCGCCGGCACTTCACTCACCCCAGCCCAAGCCTACGGCGACGGCTTGTTCTCTTTTACGTTACCGCAGCCCGGGAACACCGGCGCCCCGTGGAACGGTAAGTGCGCCTTCTGGGGTTGGGGCAGCATCTACGGCGGCAGTAGAAGCGCCACTCAACCCATTTCCGTCAAGCCCAACACCAACTATCGTGTCATGCTCCGGTTAAAAACCGTCGGAGTTACCGGCACCGGTGGTTTCACTTTCCGCCCCGGCCGCGACTGGCCCGGCTCCTGCAACGACTACGTCGGCCAGCCACTCGTCATCCCCTATCAGAAAGGGACACAAGACTGGCATACAGCCAGCGGCACCTGGAATAGCGGCTCACTTACTGATATCAGCCGATCGCTTATGACTCTGGAAAATTATCAGGCCGGTGCGGTTTACGTAGACGAAATTTCGATGAGAGAAGACTTGGGAAACGGGCAGTATGGTCCCGAAATTCTCCCCCGGGCTAAGTTCAACCTCCAAAATTACTTCCAGCAGGAAGCCAGTTGGGCTTTAGATTACGGTCTGGACGAACAGGCCAAACGCGGTATGTACCAAAAGCTGGTCATTGAGGAGAAAAATGAATATATCTTTAACCACATATCTCCGTATGGCTTGGCAATAGACCGTTGGGGCATGATGCAAAAAGTCGGAGGAGCCAGCCAAAAATACCAGGAGTTTTATTGGCGCTATCTGACAGCCCGCTGGAGCTACTCCCGTGCCGTCCATTCCTGGGAATACGTCAACGAGGACGCGCCGGGAAGCTTCGCCATGGCTAATGAAATGGCCAAGTGGTTCGACACCAACGACTCCCGCATGCCCCTGACCACCACTTCATTTTGGTGCTGTATTGAAAACGGGGGCAACTATTACTGGAAGACATTGGCCGATCCGGCCATCGACTACGCCGACTCCCACGTCGCGTCCAACGACGGATGGTTAGGTGGAACCAATCCGTATGCTCCGGCTGTCGGAGGAAACCAAAATCTCGACTCCGCCCTCTATGTCTACGGGTACAGTATGGATGTTTGGAAAAATAACAAGGCCGGACCAAAGCCGATCGTCATCGGCGAAGCCTACGTCCGAAACGGAAATACGTTGGCCGGGAGCAATGACACCGATACCCAAGGAGTATGGTTGCATCAGGAAATCTGGTCGCAGATGAACGCCGGCGGCATGTATTTCATTCACTGGGACCACGCCACAATCAACACTAACAACTTCTACACCAAAAACGGCTTTTACAAAACCTACCGCCAGTTCATGAATGGCATTCCTCTCTCCAACGGTAAGTATCAAGAACTGGTTCCCACTTTACCAGCCAACGTCTATGGCTGGGGCCAGATTGACAAAACCAATGGCGCCGCTCACTTCTGGATGTACGACAAGAATTACACCTGGTCGACCAGCCCCCCGGGCAGCGGCGGCACGGCCTTGGGCGGCAAACAGGTCTCCCTTTCCGGGCTACCCGCAAACACTTACACCGTCGAATGGTGGAATACCTGGACCGGAGCCGTCACCACCGAAAACCGCAATCACTCCGGCGGCGCCATGACCCTGACCGTTCCCTCCACCTTCACCAACAAAGATGTAGCGGTCAAAATCTATTCCAATTCCGGCCCAACCCCGACTTCAACTCCGACCCCAATCCCCGGAGACGCCAACGCCGACGGCAAAGTCGACGGTCTGGATTATGTCATCTGGCTCACCAATTACGCCGCTCCCGCTCCGATAGGTCCCACCGACGGTGATTTCAACTCCGATGCCAAAGTCGACGGCCTAGACTACGTCATTTGGTTGACCAATTACTCGTAACATCACCGCTCCCACTATCACCAGTGCCACCCCCATCATCCACATCCAGCTCAAGTCCACCGCGCTATCGATTGGCTTTACGACTTCAACTGCCGGAATCGTCACCTCTTCCGCTGTCTCCGCCGCCAACACCCTGCCCTTCGCCGTCACCGTCAGGTTTCCCGCTTCTGTCAAAACATCTACCCCGTGCAAAGTCACGATGTTCGAATCTGTGGTGCTTCCCGGAATGTATTTGATAGCCAGATCGCCCCATTTCTGGCCGCTTTTCAGCCTCACTCCGATCCGGGCCAAATCTATTTTTCCCCTGTCATACTCCCCCCGGCTGTTCGAATATGCCAGTTTCACCACCCCCGCCCGGTTGTCAACTAACCTGGCACTGGCTGTCGCAAATACCCCCGAATCCTCCACCTTCACAATTTCCAGCTTGGTCGGGTCATACTCCAATATCACATCCACCCCGATTACCCGCACCTGCCTGCTATCCGCCACCACTTTGACTTCCCCGACTCCACCCGCCCGGATCTCCAACTTGGTCGGCTGAAATCCCAATACCGCCGCCAGCATTAATCCCGCCGTCTTATTCATCTTCGGCAAAAAACCGGCTGGCCAGGTGCCAATGGTCAGCCGAATTTACAATCCCGTCCCGGTTGTAATCCGCCCCGCCAGCACCAAACCACTGGTCATACATCAGCGACAGGTCGATATTGTTGACTATCCCGTCATCATTCAAGTCCCCGGCTCTCAACATACCCACATTCACCACGTTCTCACCTGCCCCGGCCGTCAAGCTGAACCTCTCCCGTAAAAATCCGGGTACTTTAACCGTCCAGTCCGCCGCCAATCCCAGGTCAGCCGGATTTAACTCAATCTGCCCCGACCCCCCCGCCGCATCAGTTGTAAATTGGTACGTTCCCCCGCTAGTCCGCGCCAAACTTCCGGTCACGCTGTCACCCGGCGGATTCTTTTCAGACGGCGTATCTATTTCCAGGATGATATACCCGGCCCCCGTTATCTCCACCCCCAACTTATCCGGCTGCACCAAAATATCCTGGCCGGAAGCGTTGCTGATCACATTGCTCTCGCTCTTGCTCCCCAGTTCAAAGTCCAGCCCTATTTCCGTCTTGCCCACAACCTTAGCCTTAAATACCACTGTCGCCAGTTTTCCCTTACCCAAAAACCCCCCGCCGGGCACCGCCGTCTGGGAAAATCTCACCACTCCCGGCGTCACTCCCGACTCCTGTTTAGTCTCTCCCCCCAACAGGTTAACCTGGTCCACGCTTTTTATTTCCAAAAAACCCGGGTCAAACCGCACCACCGCGTCCACGCCTGTTACAGCTTCCGGTGTATCCAAATTCACATCCGCCCGCCATTCTCCCAATATCGGGACAGTGCCCGCTCCTGCAAACTCCAGCTTAGCTCCGACCGTCGGGTTCAAGTTTAGCGTCGCCCCAACTCCCGTCAGGCCGGCTTCTGCCCCGTCAATAGTCACCACCTGCGACCCTTCGGTATTCACGCCTACCTCTGTCGTATCATTCACCGCTCCCGAAATGCTTTTCATCTGCACCCTGAAAACTTCAAATTCTCCCGTCGGCGGATTATCCCGATCAGCCGTCGCCAGGCCCAAAACCACCACTATCCGCCCGCTGGAATTGGCTTCGTCTTTAACCGTCTGGGACATTACAGTCCGCAAAACTCCGGACGTTGTCGCCTCATCTACCATCTGGACTTTTGTTTGGTCAAAATCAATCTCTATCCTGGCAAAACCCACCCCTGCCGCCCCTGAATCCAACCTTACCTCCAGCACTTGGTCCGGCGGCAAACTAGCCGCCGCCGGCAAGATCTTTATAGTTACCTGGTTTGGTGTCTGCGCCATAACCACAGCCACCCCGAATATTAACCCCGCCGCAATGCTCAGAATAAGATATCGCATTAATATATCCTTATACCTTACTTGACAAACCAAGTCAAACACTCTAACTTATATATCACATGACCTCATTAAACCTCAATGACCTCCCAGACTTGCTCACCGTCAAAGAAGTCGCCGCCATTCTCCGGGTCTCCACTCTCACTATCAAACGCTGGGGCAAAAGAGGTAAATTAGTACCAATCCGCATCAACTCCCGCGGCGACCGCCGCTACAAAAAAGAAGCCGTCCAATGGCTTCTGGGCATCACCCCCAAAACTACCTAGTTAGCAACAAATCATCCCACCACACCGTGCCGGGTCCCACCAGTTTCATCTCTACCCTCACGTACTTGGCATTAGTTGGCGCTGTACCGGACACGGTCCGAGAGACCCATCCGGTTGAAGTCCCTGAAATCTTAGCGGACTCCCCAAATCCTCGATTAATCCAGGTCAGATTCGCATCCCAGAAGTTAATCACCAAGCTGGCCTTGCCAGTAACATTTAATGTCTTGATATACCCCGACGCCTGATATTTACTTCCTGGAACCGCAGTCAAGCTGGCAGTACTCGTCAACCACCTGGTCCACTGAGCAGTATTCGTTCCCGTATATACCAACTTCGCCGAATGCAGTCCGCTTCTCACCTGGTCCGTCGCCCAGGCATAACTCACCCCCGGTACATCAGCAGGTTTTGGCCAGAAGAAGTAACCGGTAATTGCCGACGAGCCGCTCCCCGTCTCAAATCCCCCGTTAGTCAGCTTGTTAATCAGCGCCGGAGTAGGAGTAGGAGTGGCTGTAGTAGTGGGCACTGCCGTTACGGCAATTGTATACATCAACTGTGTTGTGTTCCCATTATTTCCCAAAGAGACCGCAGCCCCGGAAGAATAGTCCCTGTGGTACAGACTAAAGCCCGTAGCTCCGGGTGCGTCGCTCAGCAGATCTTGTCCTGAGTCCACCCACTCACTCATCCAACTCGGCTTAGTCCCAACTCGGTTATCGTGGACCACATATACTCGAGCCGCTTTAGTCACGTTAAATGTTACTACCGGGTCAGTCGTATACGCTTTTGAGTCGGCGGCACTCCTCACCCATTCTGCACCGGCGACAACTCCCGGTACTCCAATAATAGCGTAGTCCCTGTCCCCGAACTGCATGTCTCCAATCTTCAGGTTTGTCTGCACCGACCAATCAGCAGCGTTAACCGTGTCCCTCACCAAAAGGGTACTGATTATGCCCGTCGCGGGTGTAGACGTAGGTCCAACTGAAGGCACTGCTGTGGGCACCACTGTTCCCGTTGTCGGTACGGGTGTCGCGACAACTTGCCCACCGTTCGCCACCCGCTTCACCGGGTCTGTAAACACCCCGTCATTATTTGCGTCAAAATCGTAAAACGCCGTTCTCCCGTTTTTAGAAAAATTAGCTTCCCGAGCATCAACTTTCCACTCCATCCATGGATTCTTAATTACATATTTATAAGCCTCGTTTTTTGACTCGACCTCATTCACCCACCTAGTTCCCGTTGACCGGTTATACTTCACCCGGGTCTCACTGCTCGCCGTGTAATCAATCCACGGCCAGGCAGTCGAGTAAGCCCCCGCCAGAACCGCGGATTTATAAGCCGCAAACGAACTGAATCTGTCCCCGTCTGCCACGTCAAATACCCAGAAGTCGTCTTGCGTTGACATTACCTTTACCTCTCCCCCGTTAACGGCCGTACCGGCCGTCACGTTCCCCAATGCCGGTCTCACCGCCGCATACACTTCCTTGCCGTCAATCGCTCTCGCTCGGAAAAACATCCAGCTCCCGCTGCTTCCTTTTTCCAACCACCCGTTTCTAATCCACAATTTTGAAGGCAGCGCCGTCTGGTCTGAGTTCGCATCATTTTCCACTACCCGTACAATCGCCACCCCCGGTCCCACCACTCCCCTCGCTCCTGCGTCAGGTTTGTATCTGTAATCAGGATCATCTCCTACAAATGGCACTATCACTCCGCCTCCAGACACCCCCCGATCGTCACTCACATACAATCCTCCACATGAATGCCCCGACCCGCAGCTGTATTTCAGCTGGAATCCCAAGCCATATCTGCTTGTCACCCAATTCCCCTCCAAGTTAGCAGGTCCCGAGGGCCACATACCCTTTGACTCAAACACCATGTAGCCAGAAGCCGGCTTATTCTTAAATACGTCAGTCACGACCAGAGGAAAGTCCGCATGTGTGGGATTGTAACTGCTGGTAATTATCGCCCCCAGTCCCCAACATCCCCAACTGCACACTGGATATCCCAACTCCGAAATGCCATATGGCAGACCATCAAACAGCAAGTAATTCACGGGCGACCCAAATCCCGTCCTGGGACCCTTACTCATTGTTAATTCGTCATATGACCGCGAATGGGATCCTGAATACAGTCCTCCTACCCATTCCTCTGACATATCAGCCAGAAGCAGATCCAGGTACATTTCTGCATATTTCTTTGTTGTCGCATCCTCTGCATATTCTCGAATTAACCACAGGTCCCCAAAATATACCTGACCGTAGTGCGTCGAGTCTTTTTCTCCTATTCCCCCATCAATATGCACCGCCAAGGATATATCAGGATCGGTTTCTCCAGATTGAAACAGCCACCTGGAAAAAGCATTTTGCCAATAGTGATAATAGTCATCGCCAGCTGGCGTATTGTCATAAAAAGGGAAGGTCCCATCAGCAGCAATATAACTTTGTCCTGCATAAATCTTGGCAATCATCATCCCTGAAGCAATCTCCTGTACTTTGTGATTTTCTGTCCCTAATCCCAGGTTCGTCCAGGGATTATACTTCCCCACTCCAATTTTTCTGTCATCGCTAAATGCAAGACTCCTATGAAAAAATCTCAATGATTCATTTGCATTGCTAGCATATCCGCTCCCTGCCGGTTCAGTTCCCTCTTTAAGCTTGGCCAGCGTCGCCGGATACATGATATCAGTCCTCCCCCCGTACTTAAGCACAGCATTGGCAAAAGTTAAAGCGTATCCCTCATACGCCGGTCTCTTATCTCCCTTGTAATCCGGATCATCAATAAATCGTGCCGCCGCTACCAGCCTGTCATTAGCCTCTTTGACCCTGGACATATCTCCCGTCCTTACAGCCCTCTCCATCAGTATCAACCCCATAATTCCCTGGTCATCGCGGTTTGACCCGTAATATGCTAGCACCGCGTCTCCCCAGGCTTCTTTTCGCCGATTAAATTCAGAAGGTGCCGATACTTGGCTTACATTATCCCCGGCCGCCTGTGACTCAAGAGGCGTGGTCTTCTGCCCCACCGAGCTCAAATTGGTCTGCACCAGCACCGTACCCGCCGCCAAGATCACAAAGGCTGACAGTAAACTCGTCAGCGAATATCTCATCGCCTGTCTATGTATATATTTCCACACCCTCACGATCACTCCACTCATCATTCCCCATTTCTACCCGTCTGTCAATTGAGAACTGCGTCATCAAACCAGACAGTACCGGGACCATTGAGCCGCATTTCGAACCTGACGAAAGTATTGGCTGGAGCAACGGGGGAGGTAACAGACAGTAATTTCCAGGCTCCTGCGGTATCTGTGGTGGATACAGATTTACCAGCTTTGTAAATATTGGTGCCGTTTTCTAAAAAGAGGACGGTTAGCATGGCAGTCTTGGTCGCCCCCTTAGTTTTGACATACACCTGGCCGGTGTAAGCTTTACCGGCGGTGGTGGAGATGGTGGAGTTTTGACTTAACCAGCGGGACAGAGCGGTAGTGCTCGAACCGGTATAAACAATCTTGACGGCCTTACCCGTTCGACCTCCGGTTTGGTCCCAGGTAAAAGTGGCAGTACCATTGGTATTGGTGAAGTAGTTCAGATACGGGTCTGATTCAAAAGTGGGGTTTTTGAGAAGATTTGTGAAAGAAATCGGGGTAGGAGTCGGCATTGGTGATGTTCCCTGAGTCCAACTCACATCGTCCCACCACACACTACCCGAGCCTTCCAACCGCAGTTCTACCCTGGCCCAAACGGTTTCAGAAGGCGCTGCCATTGAAACACTCAGCTGACTC
>Ga0209542_10003264_pt1 | contig 34919 bp, 28 predicted proteins | sample RifCSPhighO2_01_FD_184028 | JGI IMG/M metagenome (GOLD analysis project Ga0209542, IMG submission 184028) | Soil microbial communities from Rifle, Colorado - Rifle CSP2_plank highO2_0.1 (SPAdes) (version 2) | ecosystem: Environmental > Terrestrial > Deep subsurface > Rock core/Sediment ...
ACTGATTAAATGACCTGCTGGCAAAAACAAATAGAATCACGCCAAAAATTATCATAACTGCGTATTCTGTGGAAAGTGCCACAACATGACCGTTTATCGTGGGCGAGAGAGCCGTAATCACCTCGCGGGGCATTCCGGCATAATCGAGAGCAATGCGCCGTAGCAAGTCAACGCCATACGAAAGCGGATTGATCTTGGTGAGAATATCGAGCCATGTGGGCAAGTCGCGCAATGGAAAGAAAGCACCGGAGAGCATCACCAGAGGAAAGGTAATGAACTGAAAAACATATTGACCGGCATCAAGACTCTTGAGTCGCGAAGTAATGGCCACACCGATGGCAGAAAGAATAACAGCGAGTAGGATCATGGGCGGCAGGAGATTACCCGCCAAATCGAAGCTGATGTGGATACCGGCGAGTGGTGCCAGAATAATAATCGGCATGGCTTGAATGAGAGCAATGGAAGCACCACCAAGTACTTTACCCAGAGCTATTGCAGAACGCGGAGCCGGTGATACAAGAATTTCTTTTAAAAAACCGAATTCGCGGTCTTGTAGAATCGAGATGGCCCCGAACATTGACATAAAGATCAGAAACTGGGCGATCACACCCGGAAAAAGGAAGTCCACAAATCTTATACCTGGAACAGGTAATGTGAGCGACGAACTCAAACCCACGCCAAATATCAGGAGCCAAAGGATGGGAAAAGCAAGGCCGCCAATGAGACGCACTTTGTTACGCCAAAAACGCAGAAGATCTCTGTACCAAATCACCCACACGCTTTTTATGAATTGATTTACATTAGCCATTTACGATTTAACATTTAGTATTACCTCCACACCTGCCCCTGTTTGTGTCGTACTCGTGCCTGATCTTCATCACTTAGCTCCTCATCGCGGATACCGTGCCCGGTCGCTTCAATGAAAACCGCATCCATCGAGTCATGACCGAATTTCTGCTTGAGTTCCTCCGGTGTACCATACGCAATAATCGAACCCCTATCAATGATAGCCACGTGATCGCACTGCTCTGTTTCAGGCAGATAGTGGGTAGTCAGGAAAACGGTGATTTCTTCTGTCTCTCTGATCTGCTTGAGGTAACGCCAAATAAGTGCGCGCGTCTGGGGGTCAAGGCCGATAGTTGGCTCATCGAGGATAAGCAGTTTAGGATAGTGGAGCAGACCACGTACAATCTCAAGTCGCCGCTTCATACCGCCGGAAAAAGTCCTCACCGGCGAATTGCGTCTATCAGAGAGTTCTACGAGAGCAAGCAGTTCGTTGGCGCGCTTTCTAAAAACTCCCTTATCTAGATTGTAGAGTCGCGAGTGCAAATCAAGATTTTCCCAGGCTGTTAGCTCAAGATCAAGGGCCGGATCTTGGAAAATGATACCGATCGAGGAGCGTACTGCGTTCTTCTGGCTGACCACGTTATACCCTGCAACTTTCACGTCACCATTTGTAGGTGCAAGGAGTGTAGCCAAGATACTGATAGTTGTGGTCTTACCGGCGCCATTGGGACCAACGAAACCGAAAAACTCTCCCCTCTCCACAGAGAAACTAATACCATTAACGGCAGTAAAATCCTTGTATTTCTTGGTTAAATTTTGAACTGAAACAATATCCGTCACGCGGCCTATACTATCACAACTGGAATTGAAAGTCTTTTATTGACGTGTTACAGAGAAGTTGCCGCGGCAGCCCGAACCAGTTGCCTCATAAGTGCCTGAGCCGCTGTTGCCGGAGAGCTTGCCATTTAGGTTTATCTTCTCGCCTGAAGCTGACCAGGCTGCCGTCATGTTACCGTTCATATCTACCGAACCTCCGCCCCCGAACGATCCTACATTAGTTCCAATAGAACCACTTAGCTTACCAGTTTTGTCGACCGTAAATGAGACACTGCCGGAGAAGCAACCGAGTTGGGCCGACACGGATATAGCAGCGATGCTCCCTTTCCATACTCCTGCAAAGGGGTTGTCAGTGCTATTGGATGTATTTACATTCGTATTTGTATTAACATTTCCTTGCGTATTTGAACTCGTGTTACTACCTGAACTGACTGTACTCGTTACGGCATTAACCACCTGGGCATTCCTGCGCAACCTATTTGAATTACTTCCCCCCAAGCTCACCTTGGCCTCAATATTGCTCTTGACACTAGCCGTATTTTTGCGGAAGAGGAAGCTGTACCACGGGAGTTTAACCTCAACCTTCCCTTCCTCATCCACCGTCACTGTCGCTCCGAGATTACCGCCGAATATGCCTAGGAACCTGGCTGGTTGATTATACTTGACAATGACTGCGCCGTTATCGGAAGCAATTTCAATGCCCCTTATACCCGGCCTACTTTGAATAACAAGATTATTGTAGGCATTCAGATCAGCCTCTGTCTTGATGCTTGCTTCACTTCCTTCCTGTAGATTGAGGATGAGAGATTTCGTACCCGCATCGAGGCTATTGTTGGTAATACTCACGTTCAAGCCTCCGTTAACGGCCTCCTGCAAATTAATGCTACCGCTTGCGCCCGGGCCTACGGCGTTTAGATTGAGTCCCCCGTCTTGAAGATTAAGATCCAACTGCGAGCCGCCATATTGTGATTTGATATTGCCGGAATCAAGCTGAACGGAACCTTCCGCTCCCGTATAGTAATTGGTTGCATTCACGTCCAGACCTCCGCCACTGGTGTCTAGATTGACATCACCTGTCACACCATAGCTACCATAGCCGCTCGTATCTATGTTAAGGGTTTCAGCACTCGCAGGTAAAGCAACAATAGCCAAGAGGACAAGCCATTTTGAAGATATATTCATATTATTGTATGCATTAATGAACTATTAGTAATTCGAGACTAATAGGTATTATAGCACACAATTACGGCTGTCGATATTTGAAATTATAACCGTTATCCACAGGCCTATCGAGGGTGGTTTGCCAACTGTTACAGCCGTGCAAAACGGCACAATCCCAACCTGCTATTTGGAATTCATATTTAACCCTGCCCTCAAAACCAGTAGTCAGAAAAGGACCGCTAAGTCCGGGTTGGCTAACGGGATTTATCTTCACACAAAACTGCCCCTTGATGGGAACAGAGAAGAAAAAGTTGCCGAGGCTATTCGTGACAGTGGAGGGATTGGCCACCTGACACGTTTCGATAGTAGCTCCTACTATTGGCTTGCCAGTTGTCTCGTTGAAAGCCTTGCCCGCTACCTGAACAGTATTGTAGAAAACCTGCAAAGTCACGCCATTTGCATCATGCTTAAGCTGTTTGATCGCTATCTTATTGATCGGATCTGCAAACTGGGCTCCATCCCTAAGGGCACTGTTGGGTCGTATTCCATCACCCGGAGTGGTATCAATAAATTGTGTCTTATCCGCAATATAGCCACTCCATATATGTACACTCGCTCCAGCGGCCATTTCCGGTGGCAGAAGGGCATCGGCATCAAATCCGATAGGCTGACGGTAACTAAAGTAGTAATAATCGTCGTAGCGCTTACCGTCTATTATTTGATAAGTATCAGGCTTCTTAATGCGCAAGATCTGTGGTCCGTTTGCAAGCTTCTCAAGTGGCGCGATCGTGTATGTACCCGCTTTAGTGACTGTCACAGTATTACTGGTAGCGAGCCAACCTAGAGCAAATTTGTGTGGCCCATTGAATTGAAATGGGAAATCGCTGGTCGAACCCATATCATCGTAATAATCTCTGTACTCTAGGCTGGAACACGAAGAGTACGGAGCAATTGCCAACTGACCGCAATCAAAGAAGTTAGCATGATGCAAGCCAAGATTGTGGCCCAACTCGTGTATAAAAACACCGATACCACCCTCGCCGTTATACACAGATTCCGGCCCACCTATCTGGCCAGTTCCACCCCAGATACAAGCTCCCATACGGATGAAAAGGTAGGCCAGACGATTGTAGTTGTCTGGATTGAAACCTTGCTTGATAGCTTCATTTCGGGCCGACTGTTTGAAATCAGAGAGTAGGGCTGAATCACATGAAGTGGGCATATTGTAAGGTACAGTGATCCAGGTTGTAACATCGCCGGAGAATGATGTTTGATTGAAAGAGTTCTCCCGATAATACGCATCTACCGACCTCGTACCGAAAAAGTGTTCCCGAATATATGCGGGAGTGAACGGTTGATTGGTGTTATTCTTAAAGTTAATCAACATTACCAGCGTCTTCTGCACTCCCTTGGTTGAGAAGGGTAGTGCTGGCGATACGAGCGTCACTGTACGGCTCGCATCCAATACAACCATGTTCTCAATCGCAACTCCACTTAGCGAGACAACCGTGCCGGAGAGACTGTACGTCGGCTTGTTCACGAATGCTAGAGCATACTCCTGCTTGTCGACAATGTTGAGCAAACTATAACGATCAGGAAAAACCGAACCATCAAGAGTATCATAATGCACAAAACGTAATGTACCTTTTAAGGCGACTTCTCTCTCAAGAAATTGCTTTGCCTCGACAGGCATTGTACCAAGCGTGGCAGAGTCAAGCAGTAGCGACAGAAACAATCCGGGATTATCTTCTGCAATACTCTTCATGTAAACAGCTCTGGCCTGGGTCACACTTACAAGGTCAATCAAGGCTTTCGTCTTGTCTGCGACAGGGGCACTCTGGTAAGTGACCAAAGCAGATTTCAGGTTCGTGTTGTAATCCTCTGCAATTGTAACTTTAGAAAAAAACGAAATTGATACAAAAATAGCCAGAGAAAAAGCCATCACCCCGATCGTTGATCGCACAAGATATTGCCTCATAATATTTATCTTAATATATACATCCCCCCTAGAACTCCTACATAATACGGATTTTGACTTTTTTGTCAAGTCAAAATTGTGTATAAACTGGGGATTAGATGGGGACTATCTAATCGGATTCTGTCCTCTAATCAATCGGATCAGGATCATAATAATAGCGGTGATTAGTAGCACATGAACAAATCCACCAATAGTGTAGGAAGTCACTACCCAGAGGAGCCGCAGCACCAGAGGGATAATCGCAATAGACGCAGAACTAGCTCATGTCTTACAAATTGCAGATCAGAGTGTATCGCAACTTTCTGGAAAATAAGATATAGTAGGCGTGTTTCCCCGGTAGCTCAATGGTACCTGCCTGCCGGCAAGGCAAGGAGCAACTTCACAAGATTCTGGGAATAGAGGTAAATGGGGTCTTCGCTCCGGAGTAGCTCAACGGTAGAGCAACCGGCTGTTAACCGGTAGGTTACAGGTTCGAATCCTGTCTCCGGAGCGAAGCTTCTATTAGAGCTCAATGGTACCTGCCTGCCGGCAGGCAGGGAGCGCCTCGCTGTTAACGAGGATTCGCGGCCGTGCACAAAAACCGCAACGACGTGAACAAGACGCCTGACCCCGACCCCGAGGACGAACTGCTACGTAAAGACCGGAAAGAGGTAGAGCGCCTTGGTATTGAGCTCGAAAAGGAGCAGCGCCTCACAGCCCTGCAAGAAGAACGCAAGAAACGGGCAGTGCCGGCGACACCTGTCGCCGCTTCAAAAGTTGATTTTATTGAGATATACTTCAAGGGCGAAAAAGAGAACGAAGATCGCGAGCGAATCAAAGAGTATTTGAAAAATCAAAACTCCGCCCACCACCCAATTTGAGGTCCCGCCGTCTGAAAACCCCTTGAGGGTTTACATATGGGCATTGCCGCTTATTAAAACTATGCTATTTGGATTTTGAATTAATTTCATGGACTCAAACATACAAAACAAAAACTTTTGGCATCTGACACCCGAGGAAACGGCACAGTTATTTGAGACTGATATAGAAAAAGGATTATCAGAACAAGAGGTCAAGGATCGTCTTTTTGCTTTTGGGAAGAACACGATCAGTACTTCCAAGAAAGCGGCAGGATTGAAGATATTTCTCAATCAGTTAGAGAGTCCTCTGATCCTTGTCCTTATTTTTGCAGGCATCATTACGCTCTCTATTTCTCATTATCGTGATGCTATCTTTATTTTCATTGCCGTTGTCGTGAATTCCGCTTTGGGCTTCTATCAGGAGAACAAAGCGGAACGTGCGCTTTCGGAACTCAAAACATATCTCAAGCAGCGAGCACGGGTTATTCGGGACGGCAAAGAACGGGAGATTGATGCGAAAGAACTCGTTCCCGGCGATATTATCCGATTGGCACATGGTGATCGTGTACCAGCCGACGCCCGAGTCATGTTTGTGAACGACTTTCAAGTAGACGAAGCAGTGCTTACCGGCGAATCTTTACCGGTCTCAAAATCAACGAATAAGTCGCCAGAGTCAGCAGGACTCTCGGATCAGAATTCCATGATCTTTGCCGGGACGCTTGTAACTCAAGGAGTATGTGCAGCTATTGTTTGCCGTACCGACTCAAGCACCGAGCTCGGCAAGATTGCTTCACTTATCGCCACGTCCGAGAACGAGAAAACTCCGCTTCAGAAAGCCATCATCAACTTCAGTATTTATTCAAGCATCGCTCTTGCTGTGTTGACGCTTGTGGTGTTTGGTATCGGTATTCTTGCTGGGCACTCTCCCTTAAATATGTTCCTTACTTCCGTTGCTATCGCTGTGTCCGCCATTCCGGAAGGACTGCCGGTATCCATGACGGTCATTTTGGCAGTCGGGGTGGAGAGAATGGCAAAGCGGAAAGGCGTGGTACGCAAGCTTGTAGCGGCTGAGACACTCGGTAGTACCACTGTCATCCTCACCGACAAGACCGGAACGCTGACGATGGCAAAAATGGTGATGTCCAAGATCATCCCTTTTGAGATTGATGAGCAGAGATTGATTACGAGGGCTTTGACTAATGCAAACGTGCTAATAGAAAATCCAGATGACGATCCTGACTCTTGGCGAATGAACGGCAGAATCATGGAAACGGCTCTCGTCCGGTCGGCCGGTATTCGGGGAATGACGTTTGCGGAGATCACAGCTAAAGAGCATATTCTCCAAACTATGCCGTTTAATGCGGTGCAAAAATTCTCCGTATCTCTGGTCAAAGAGTCGAGTAAACATCTACTCGTCTTTTTTGGTGCGCCAGATATCTTACTTGGCCACTCATCGCTTGGTGCAAAAGAAAAGGAAGCATTGCTCGAGCAGATTGACTCTCTCGCACTCTCAGGAGAACGTGTACTTGGTGTTGCATCTAAAGAAATCACTCATTCGGCAAACTTTTCTATTTCAAAAGACTTACCACTGTCGCATCTGTCGTTCAACGGTCTCATTACATTCCGAGATCCTATTCGTCCTGGCATTAAACATACCATAGGCCGAGTGAAGGATGCCGGCGTAAAGACGATTATTCTCACGGGTGATCATCGCGGAACAGCTATAGCAGTGGCCAAAGAGATCGGCATGACAGTCGATGATCAGTCAGTGCTTGATGCTTCTGAACTTTCCAAACTATCAGAGCAAGAATTGCGAGCACGTTTGCCACGCCTCGCTGTCATCTCTCGTATCACACCATTTGATAAACTTCGTATCGTCAAGCTCTATCAGGAAATGGGTGAAGTGGTGGCAATGGCCGGTGATGGAGTGAACGACGCCCCTAGCATCAAACAAGCCGACGTTGGTATCGCTATGGGTTCGGGTACGGAAGTGGCGCAAAGCGTTGCCGACTTGGTGCTTCTCGATGATAATTTCGAGACTATTGTTGCGGCTATTGAAGAAGGACATCAGATTCTCGGCAACATTCGCAAGGCGCTCGTATACCTGCTTTCCAACGTCACTGACGGATTGATTCTTATCGGCGGATCGCTTTTGACCGGATTGCCTTTACCACTTAACGCACTGCAGATTCTTTGGGTCAATTTCTTTACCGACAGCTTCCCGGCCGTGTCGTATGCGTTTGAGAAAGAGCCAGATGGTCTCACGCACAAACCGCTTAAGAGAAGTAAGATACAACTTTTTGATCCAGTCATGAAATTCCTGATTCTTGCAATCGGTATTTCAACCAGTGCCCTGCTCTTTGTTATTTATTACGTCCTCATGCGACTTGGCTACGATGAAGACATCGTTCGGACATTCATCTTTGCGGCCTTTGGCACATACACATTACTCGTCGCTCTTTCAGTGCGTAGCTTGGACAGAAGCATTCTTTCGTATCCTCTATTTTCAAACAAATATCTTAACGGCGGTATTCTGATCGGTCTTGTTCTCATGGCCGCAGCCATTTATTTCCCAGGTCTACAAACGGTTTTCAACACAGTCTCTCTACCTCTCAATTGGGTGATCGGTGTTGTGCTAATCGGTTTGTTGAACATTGTGCTGATCGAGATTGCAAAGTGGTTTTTTAGGAGCAGACAAATTAATACTACTCAATATGAATACAAAACTTGATGAGGTGACTACCAACGTAATGCTCAATGATATACAATTGTGATATGAACGAATTTTTGGTACTCGGAGCAAGCGGCATGCAAGGGAGAATTGTTTCAAGAGATCTCATAGAGTGTGGCCGGGGCGTTACCTTGGCCGACCTATATGCCGAGGGAGCCCAAAAGGTCATCACGCGCTTTCCTGGAACGCAATTTGAAAAGGTAGATTTGCGGAACGTTCTTGAAATAGTGGCCCTGATTGAGAAAACTAATCCAAATGTGGTTATCAATTGCGCCGAGGGCGATTGGGATCTGAATGTATATGAAGCCTGCCTGCGGACTGGCAAACATGTCATAGACCTTGGATCCGATATACCCATGACCAAAGCCCAGATCGGCATGTCAGATGACTTCAAAAACAAGGGTATCATTGGCATCACCGGATGCGGCTCAACTCCTGGAATTAACAACATAATGCTCCACTATGCCCATCAGATGCTCGATCGGCTCGACAGCATAGAAGCAGGTTTTGCCTGGGATTCTAACATCAAGAAATTTGTGGTGCCATTTTCTATTCAGAGCATAATTGAGGAATTTACGGAGCCGGCTCCCTATGTGGAAAATGATGAATGGAAGGAGGTGTACCCAATGCAAAGTCTTACGGAACAGGAATTTCGCGAAGTGGGTAAACAGAAATGTTTTTTGGTCCGCCATCCGGAAACCTACACGTTTTACCTCAAGAACCGCTCGGATGGGTTGAAAAATATTAAATTCTATGCCGGTTTCCCTGACCATTCATATTCTGTAATTAAAACATTTATAGATTGCGGTCTAGGCAGTAGGGAGCCTGTTGAGATAGATGGTCACACCGTTGTTCCTGTTGAGGTACTCACACAGTCGCTTCGAACCATGGAAGTCCCTGACGGATACACCGAAAAGGAGAACTTGTGGGTCAAGGTTCAAGGCATGGCGAGTAATTCACCAGTCTTGATTCATATGGAATGTATCGTGGATACCTTGCCTGGATGGGAGGATGCTGGATGTAATATCGACACTGGCATGCCTGCCTCTATCATCGCTCAAATGATCAAGGACGGTACGATATCGAAGCGTGGCAGTTTCCCTCCCGGTGTTGTAGTCCCACCGGAGTTATTTTTCTCTGAACTGCGTAAACGGAAAATGGATGTATACAGAAACGGCACATTAGTCAATTAAGATATGGAGATAAAAGTGCATCACACATTACAACAAGATCTTTTTCTTTTAGCGTTCAGTATTGTGGTTGCCATCTGGATCGCAAGGACAGAGAGCTTCTCTCTCCTGCTTACAAGCGCCAGTCGCGATACCGCATATATCGGTGCATTCTTAGCCGGAATTTTTTTCACCTCGGCTTTTACCACCGCTCCGGCAATTATTCTACTGGGTAAAATTGCAGCTTACTCCGGCTCTCCACTTTTGGTAGCTATCTTCGGGGCAGCCGGAGCCCTCCTAGGTGACCTACTTATTTTCAGATTTGTGCACAACCGTTTGCGATCTGATGTCTTTTCACTGGTAGGGAAAAGGTGGGCTGAGAAGCTCAAACATATTCTGCAAAAACGTATCTACCACCGCTACGCACCCTTTCTGGCCGCCACAATCATCGCCTCTCCCCTACCAGATGAGCTTGGTCTGGCTATCATCGGTATGGACGGTCGCAGAACCCACTCTTTCGAACTCTTCGCCTTCATTGCCAACTTCTTGGGGATACTGATCATCGCGCTCATCGCCATATATTTTGTGTGACAGAGATTTGTATGCTAGTTGGAAGGTCCCCTTTTCTTAGACAGTTAGTATCTCTTGGTTTGCATTATATTTGATATAATCTCTGTACAAGCATGAACAAACTGGATAAATTAAATAATCTCAAAGACGAAATATCGAATGATAGAAACTTGCCACTCTATGGCACTGCTAATTTAGTTTTCGGGGAGGGCGACATTGATTGTGCGGTTTTGTTTATTGGTGAGGCGCCGGGAGCGGAGGAAGATCGCTTGGTGCGGCCCTTCGTTGGCCGCTCGGGCAAACTGCTCGACAAGATGATCGAATCAATTGGCTGGAAGCGCGAGCAAGTTTATATTTCCAACATCGTCAAACGTCGTCCTCCGGATAATCGCGATCCCCTGCCAAGCGAGATCGAAGCCTACAAGCCATACCTTGCACGCCAAATAGAAATAATCAACCCGCGTGTGATCGCCACCCTGGGAAGATTTTCCACGAATTACTTCCTGCCGATGGCTAAAATCACCCGCGATCAAGGCAAACTTTTCAAATCCGCCAATTGGCGAATCTTCCCTCTCTTCCACCCAGCCGCCGTGCTCCGAGGTACAGTACCCGTGAATGAATATGAAGCAAGTTTTAAGAGATTAAAAATGACTGTTGAGAATGAGGAGAAACTATTCGGTCCGTTCTAGGATTTAAGAAAATCACCACGAGATTAACACTCGTGGTGATTTATCAAGACTCCCGCAGGGTGACCCAGCCCAGGCGGTTCATGACGCGCAAGACTAGGTCTGTGAAGTTGCCTCGCACGCCCGTGCTCCAGGCTTGCGCCTTCTCGTGGTGACGCTCGTGACCGAGAACTTCACCGAGTGAGAGGGCCGCGAGCAGGAAACCAAAGGGTAGCCAGCTGACGCGCACGGCCGAGCTCCAGTGACCGCCGGGCTTACTACCGAAAGCAAGCGAGTGGGCAGCCGAGTTGACCGCGAATGCCCCGTTGTACTGGAGGAACATGCGCTGCCCGCAAGCCACTAAAAGTCCACCCATGGCATCACCCCAAATGGCGGAGAGTGACACCGGCAGGAGGAACCCCACCGTGGCCGCTATCGGACCGTACCAACGATACTGCCAGCGAACCATGGGGTCCTCGACCTCCGTCAGATCGATCGGCTTATCGCGGTAGGCACTAGAGATAACCGACCAGATGTGGGTGTCCAGGAATCCCCAGAAACCGGGTCGGGCACAATTCGGGTCGCGCAATGGATCATCTGTGAAGGCATGATGATCCCTGTGACGCCTGCACCAGGTGATGAAGGGCAGGAGCACTGCCCCAGACGAGAGCACAAGGGTCGCGTTCCAGAGCCAGCGCTTCATCTTGAAAGCGCGGTGAGTGCCAGCTCGGTGGTATGTGATCGTGATGGAGAGACCACATAGCAGATACATCGCTATGGCAAGGAGAACTGTGAGCAGATGGAAGTTATGGATCTCCCACCACACTCCGTACCCAGCCATAACTGTAACGATCGTGAAAAAGCTGGCGATTTGCCAGTTGAAATTACGCTTGGGCACGTTTCCCCCTTTCCAGCGCAAAGCGCTACATTAAGACCAAGCTACTTGCAATTATACCACCCATGTGCACAACTTCCTTCCTACTCAATCCACAACTGGTATAATTTGAGTTAGATTATTATTAACAGAAATAGTTTAATTTACAAAAATATGCACGCAATAGCATTTATATTGACCATGGTTGGAGGCCTTAACTGGCTTCTAGTGGGCCTGTTTAATCAGGACATCTTCATGATGATCGGTTGGGAGGGTAATATCATAGCCAAGATCGTCTACATCTTGGTGGGTCTCTCCGCCTTGTACCTGCTCTTCACTCACAAGGCAACCTGCAAGCTCTGCGACAAGGGTATGTCAGGTGGCGCTCCTAAGATGGGGATGTAAATCTAGAAACTGGAGACTAGTTGCCAGAAGATAGAAAAGAAAGGTCCCCAACATGGGGGCTTTTCTTATGTTACTCTCTAAGATGATGAAATCAAAAGAATATCATGATGGTTTGACAGAATTCCTGGGTTGCCGCATTGACCTATCGAAAAAACCCATGCATCCCCGCCCCGAGACTGAATTCTGGACCGAAAAAGCATTAGCCGAAATCCGAGGTCGGTCCTCCTCTGGAGGTCCGACCTCTGTACTCGATCTCTTCACCGGCTCCGGCTGTATCGGCATCGCCATAGCGACTCACTTTCCAAATGTTCAGATAACTCTTGCGGATAAAACAGACTATATTTCCACCCTCCTGCCTTCAAACGCATGTTTTGTAAAAAGTGATCTTTTCTCAAATATTTCCGGGAAATTTGATTTCATATTAGCCAACCCGCCTTATGTAGCAGAAGGCACTGGTGTACCCGGAATAATGGACGGGGAACCACCCGAAGCCCTGTACGCTGGAACTGATGGTCTGGCCGTGATCGGGTCTTTTCTCAAGCAAGCCGCGGATCATTTAGATCCTGGCGGGCAGATTTGGATGGAATTCGGCAGTGAACAAAAAGAAGCAATCACAAATCTCCTCCGAGAATTTAACTATTATCAAAACGGAAACTGCACCTTTCACAAGGACCAACATGGCAAGTGGCGCTATTTAGTAATAAATTAGTCAAACAAAAAAGCTCCCAACCCGCTGTGGCGGATGGGGAGCTATGGGGCTAGCCCTTGGGGCAGTCGCCGGTAATGGCGGCGACCGAATATCGACGTAAATGAGCGATTTACTAAGTCAGTTATATCACCCATAGTTGACAAAGTCAAATGATTCGGGTAAGTTGTAAGCAGAACAGGAAGGGGATAAAATGAGTAAATTCAAGGGTCTAAACGGTCACACAGTCGGACGGGATATGAAAGAGATGGTCCGGCAGGCCATCTTGGCAATCAGGCAAGAGCGTCAAAACTTTGAAACAAAACCTAAACTGGTCAATTACAAGCATGACCCGAACGACTTCGTCACCTCGGCCGACAAGGCTGCACAGGCAATCTACGTGCGACTGATTATCGAAGGCTATCCCGACTACGGCATTATAGCAGAGGAGGATAACCTTTCTTTTCCTTGTCAGTTCACTGATGTATCTTGCACTTTCACAGTTGATCCGCTTGACGGAACGAAGGCATTCATACGTAGGCAGTCTCATGGAGCAACCACTATGATTGCCCTAGTTAAGGATGGCCAAGCGATCGGCGCGTATGTGGGAGATATTCACACACAGGAGATGATCGGATTCCGACCTGAATCGGAGAAGGTGCATCGGATATACGATTTCGATCATGGTGTCAGCCTCGAGATCGACAAGGATTGTTCATTGAGAGATCAACATCTGCTCCTGCGGGATATGCCCGACAAATACGCTCCTATTGTAGGAAGGATCACAGAAGCGCACTTCTTCAAGGATATCGAAGTGGAGGGAGGGTCGATCGGCTGGTGGATGTCCCGACTTTGGACTGGCAAGGTTGGGGCTGGCATCCTCCGCCCGGGAGTACAGAAGCCGTGGGATCTTGCGCCAATTGTCGGCATCAGCCTGAAGTTGGGCTTTTCGTTTTACGAGATGGCCGAAAACAGCCTCATCCAACTTGACACCACCATATTCAACGATGAGGTGCTTTGGCGGAGAGCCGTCCTGATCGTACACCAGTCCCGACTCGATGAAATCAACGAGCTTCGAAAACTGGTGAAAAGTGCCTAATCGTATACACTCTCAAGAGGACCTCGGGTCCTCTTTCTTTTTGTGATATTATTATATACGTGATCACAGCTTTACAAAACTTCATTCCCTACGGGGTAGTGGCACTCCAGATTGCTGGAGTCATACTGCTACTTGCTCTTGTGTTTGATGTGAAGGGCAAGCTAGTGGCGTGGGTAGGAGAGAATGCTGTTACTTTGGCATTCTTGGCGACACTCGGGGCTGTTTCGGGTAGCTTGTTTTATTCAAATGTGATTGGTTTTGAACCTTGCATACTTTGCTGGTGGCAGCGGATTTTCATGTACCCACAAGTTATTTTATTTTCTGTCGCGGTCTGGAAGAAACGTGCGGACATATTTTTATACTCCTTACCCCTTTCTGTGATTGGCACAGGGATAGCTATTTATCAAATCATCCTACCTTACTTAGAAAAGTATGGGGTTGTGTGTGTTACAACATCGGGCGTATCGTGCACCAAGTTATACGTTTTCGCCTTCGGCTATATCACTATCCCAGTTATGTCACTTACAGTATTCTTTGTGTTAATATTACTAGCAGTATCAAATAAAATTTATGCAAAGCAATAAGATTCTTTGGATTGGTGGAGTAATCGTGGTTGCGTTTATTATTTGGGTAGCCACAGCGGATAGCGGCCCAGGAGAACTTGACGATTTTGCAGGTTGTTTGAAGGACAAAGGTGTTATTTTCTATGGGGCCTTCTGGTGTCCGCATTGCGCCGCCCAGAAAGCGAGATTCGGCAAGTCTGCCGAACTGTTGCCATATGTGGAATGTTCAACACCGGATAGTCGAGGTCAATTGCAGATTTGTAAGGACAAAAATATCACCAGTTACCCGACTTGGGACTTCCCCGCTTCGGCTGATCCCACAGGATTGGCAACCACAACTACTCGCCTAACGTCAGAAGTTGAGTTAGTAACCCTGGCCGAGAAAACCGGTTGTATCCTGCCTGAGAGAAAATAGAAAACCGGGGACACTCGTCCCCGGCATAACCCCCGTGGCCACGTGACCTAGTCACACGGCCAGTCTTCAACCACGCACATGTTTCCTTTTGCGTGGCGCAGGGCATCCGCCAGAGAGTAGATGTCACCCTCGGAGGCAAGATCGTCCCCGAAGTAGAGTAGTTCTCCACTTGGGCGACGGACCTCGACTGTAACGCGGCGGGAATTGCCGTAACTGTTGTAATCATCCCGCGCAGAGATGACCAGATAGTCACGGTCATCTCCGCTCGAGCCCTGCATCACCCTGACACCCGAACGCTCCAGGGCACTGCTCAACATGCCCCGCGAGCCGTAGCTCGCAATGTCCCGGTCGACGTAGACTCGCCGGCATGCCACAATCTGGCCGAGAGTCGTGCTCCTTTCTGACGGGCACGGCGAGCGCATGGACGAGGCGAACGGGTTCCGTAGCGCGACTACACACCCGCTCGAGAGCACGGCTAACAGACATGCTAGAATGATTCGCATGAGTCACCTCCGAGGTCAACTATATCATATCATTGCACTGCTGTCAATAACTATTATTGCCATATTTATAGCCACCATAAATCCTGAGGTCGGACCTCAGATGAATATCAAGAGATTAGATCTGCGGCTTGAGATTGCCGATACGCAGGAGCGGCGCAATCAGGGACTTTCGAATAGAGTCAGTCTAGATGAGAACGCGGGTATGCTTTTTGTTTTTGATCAACTCGGGCAACCGGGCTTCTGGATGAAAGACATGCACTTCCCACTAGATTTCATCTGGATGAATGAGGAGTACGAGATTGTTGACATTGATGGGTATGTAAGGCCAGAGAGTTATCCCGAGCTATTCCGGCCAGTTTCGGCAGTTAAATATGTTCTTGAAGTAAATGCTGGCTATGTAGAACGGAAAAAAATTAAGATTGGAGATACTTTAGAGCTTGCTCTCGATCAATGAAAAATTTTACATTTTCTCCCTTACCTGCAGCACTGACGATAAAGTTGATCACCGATTGAATAGCCTTTGACATCCCAAAAATGGCCGTCCTCTCAATATGCTTATCTGAAAGAGTCGCAATATAGAGGTCAGTGGCGTGCTTGGTAGGTATACCAGCGTTGGATAGGTCAACAAGTACCTTGAACTTCACGTCAGGATTTATGGCTAAAAGATTTTTATAAAACTCTCTTGTCTCCTCGGCCATCTTGTCATGTTCCTCGACACTTTCTCCAGGAGCAGAAAAAGAGAGCTCTACGAGCTTGGTCTCTTCATTCACTACCAAACGTACTTTGCCAGTTGGCACATATATATTGTATCACAAAAAAGATCACAGAATAGCAACCCCGCCTAGACCGGAAATATGTTGATACAAATACGTGAGGCCAACGAGAAGTATAATGACAAACACACCCGAGATCAAGTGTTTAGCGTGATGGTGGCGCAATTCTATACCAAGTGACAACACAATTGCTGAAAGAACGACTGCAATAAGAATAAAGTAAATTAGCTCAAGCATTGTCCGTGGGCTTGAAAATATTTTCTGTGGCAAAGTAGCATACTCTGTAGCACTATGGACGACACTGGAAGCTGAAGGCTGGAGGCTGGAAAGTGGAGCTTGCCCCGCGGAGCCTTGGCGAAGTGGGGGTTCTTCCACTTCAGCATTCTTGACCGCTATAAATGTGCCTGCCTGCCGATCAGGCAGGTAAGTTTCTGTCACGGGAACAACCTTAGGCTCTGTTGGTAAAGTTACTTTTGCTTCTTGCTCCTTCGCACTGGCAATAGGCGTAAGTGGTGGCAGCGCAGTTTGGATGGGTTTGCCGAACATTTGAACAACATATGTAGTAGGTTGGCCTTGGTACATACCCTCGGCAGTGGCGATACCGATTTCGGTAAAATTGATATTGAGTATATTGGACCGATGGCCTGGCGAATTCATCCAAGCTTGATTAACGGCACCCGAGTCGCTGAAATTGATAGCCAAATTCTCGCCTGCATAGATGAATCTGTAACCGCTTTTTGTAAACCAGTACCAGGGCGTGATGCCAGTGGGTGAGCTGTGGGCGAAGTAACTGTACCGAGCCATATCATTTGCCTTTTCTTTGGCAGCTACCTCTAGCGTGGCATTGCGAGTAAGGGGTGTGAGTTTATAGATCGAACGGTCGGAGTTGGCAAGATCAATCAATACACTAGGTAAAACAGCCGTCAGGTAATCAATGTGCGATAAGATTGCACTGTAACCAAGTGATAAAGTAAAAACGACAGCCGCGAAAAGCGAGATTACCCCGATCGTCCTGCGATGAAAGAAGTGTGGTTTGTAGTCGTTGCCCTCATGAGGAATAAAATAGTGCTTGACAATCTTACGCATTTGTTAGATTATAACATATACACAGAAAAATGCAAGTCCGGGCTGTGGACTTGCATTTTTTCGTGATTCTTAATTCAGACTTATCTGGCTCCTTGCCAAGGTATGAGCTCGGGCATAGGGATGTCGAGATTGATGCCTCGCAGGCGGCAGTACTCAATATTAGCCATGCGACGGGTGGTCAGATAAAAGTGGCCGGTGGGAGAAGAGATGTTCCATGGTGCAAGAACATTTGTCGAGTTGGTTGTCTGAAACATATTGACAGCACCCCTAGTCATGGGCCCGTAAACTCCAGTCGTCGGCAGATCGGCACTTTGATATTCGTTGAGGAAAGACTGGAGATTGGTGATTGTTTCGGAAGAAGCAGTATTTTTGCCTTGCATCACGTATTCGCTGAAACGAGCCACACAGGTCTGTGTGTTGCCCGACGTGTCCGTGGAGGAACCAAGTACTTGGCCGGCTGTAACCGGTCCACTGGCCACGCTACCGCCACTGGTGGGGCCTACGAAAGCACCCAGCACAATACCCGTATCTCCATAACCCCCCTGAATCGGTCCATTTGCACCGCCATCTGCAACTGGTGGAGGAGGGGGAGGTGCTGGTGGTGTATCGTCTTTTGGATCACAAGCGTCGCCCAAAGCATCACCATCTTTATTGGCCTGATCGGCATTGGCCACCAAATCGCAGTTGTCCGACGCATCAAGAATTGTGTCATTGTCGTCGTCGTCGTCGCATAGGTCACCCTTGCCGTCGTCATCGTTATCTACTTGGTCAAGGTTAGCAATCAGAGGGCAGTTGTCGGTCTCATCAGGTACTGTATCATCATCAGCATCACCGTCATCGCAGGCATCACCAATGCCATTTTCATCAAGGTCGGCTTGATCAGGATTGGCAACCAAAGGACAGTTGTCGGGGGTATCGAGAATGCCATCGTTGTCATCGTCTGGATCGCAAGCGTCACCCATTGAATCTTCGTCTGTGTTCTTCTGATCTGTGTTGGCAACGAGAGGGCAGTTATCGGGAGTGTCGAGAATTGTATCGTTGTCGTCATCAGGATCGCAGACGTTGCCGATATCGTCGCCGTCAGTGTCGAGTTGATCGGTGTTGGCGTTGATGGGACAGTTGTCATTGCCATCTAGAACTGTATCGTTATCATCATCTGTATCACATATATCACCAATACCATCTTCATCATTGTCAGCTTGATCAGTATTGGCTAGGAGCGGACAGTTGTCCGGGGTGTCTAAAATTGTGTCATCGTCATCGTCGGGATCGCAAGCGTCGCCTAGACCGTCACCATCTGTGTCTGTCTGATCGAGATTAGGAACCAGGAGACAATTATCTGTAGTGTCTGGAACTGTGTCGCCGTCAGTGTCATCTTCACAAGCATCTCCCTTTCCGTCGCTATCTGTGTCTAGTTGGTCAGGGTTCGGTGTTAGTGGGCAATTGTCAGCAGCATCTGGATCACCATCTGCGTCATCATCTCCGTCACAAATGTTACCTAAGCCATCACCATCTGTATCTGTCTGGTCAGGATTGAAATCTATAGGGCAATTATCAGCAGTATCTAGATCTCCATCGTTATCATCGTCTGGATCGCAGACATCTCCCAGACCATCCTCGTCGTTGTCAGCCTGGTCTGCATTAACGATCAAGGGACAGTTGTCCGGACCATCTAGAATGCCATCGTTGTCATCGTCTCCATCACAGACATCACCCAAACTGTCACCATCTGTATCTGTCTGGTCAGGGTTTGCTAAGAGCGGGCAATTGTCCGTGCCATCCCAAACACCATCCCCATCGGTATCATTGTCGTTATTTGTTATCGTACATTCGTAAACACCTTCAGGCAGGACTACTAAAGCACCACCCGGACAATCACCAGAGAATGTGGCCGTGTAGAACTCACTTTCAGTTTCACTCACCAGATAACTCCCAGATGGGATAAACGTCGGCACACCGGAAGTGACAGATGTATCACCTACAAAGAGTGGGAAATCAGAGGCAACAGCTGTTCCGGCTTTAACCCCACTATCATTCGTAACAACCTTGGTTACAGTAACCGTTCCACCTATAAAGTCGGCACAATCTGGGTCGTCAAAATCAATCAGACCATCCTTGTCATTATCCTTCCCGTCAGTACAACGCTCTAAAGTATTCTCGGTCTCGATGGTGAAAGTGCCTGTATCTGATGTTTCATTACCAGATCCCTTTGAGTGGTAAAGCGTTACGGTTACAGTAAAAGATCCCGATTCAGCGTAAATGTGTGATCGCGACCAGTCATAAATGGTAAAAGTGTTACCGTCTACTTCAACGAATTCTGCGAAATCCTCGACAAGGACAGCTTCATCTTCTGTGCCATCCCCATTCCAATCGAAACCGATATAATGATCTTTGAATTTGCCGACATACGGATCGCCGACAGCAGGACCGCTTATGGTTAATTCAAGACCGTCAAAATCAGCATCCGTAATCTCGATCGTATAGGAAAAATGTCCCGGACTATGATCAGCAATTGCATACTGGGTGCTCCAGAAAGTGCCGCCGAGTGACCATACAATGAGCGATAACGAGAGGACGACATACAATGATCGGCCGAGGAAACTCCTCCGCAAATCGGTTAGTATTTTTGCCATACCTGTTTTAAAATTATTGTGGCTCTGTTGAGCCATTATTAGTAAATAAGTGCTACCTCCTTTATCAATAAACGTAGTGAGGGATTATATACCCCTCCCCTATGCATGTCAACGAGTAAGAAGTGGGAGTGTGACGTCCTATTCAACGGCAAGAAGCAAGGCCATCAGGCCGAAACCCGTGATAATTGAGAGAAGTTGGACAAGCGACTTAGCTGGCTGATTGACTTTGTGGAGCTCGGGTACCAGATCGCTTGCCGCAATGTAGAGAAAGCCCCCGGCTGTGACGGGTAAAATTGCAGAAATAATATTTTCACTGCCGGACTGAATAAGGAAAACAACCCCAAGGCCGACCACAGCAGCAAGTGCCGAAATAAAATTATAAAAAAGAGCACGTGAACGGCTGAAACCGACGTGCATAAGCAGACCGAAATCGCCGATCTCCTGTGGGATCTCGTGGAGAATAACAGCGATCGTAGTGGCTATGCCCACTTCCATGCTTACCAAATAACTACCGCCAATCACAAGTCCGTCAATGAAGTTGTGTAGGCCATCGGAGATAATATTGAGATAGCCGATATGTTTATTGTTGTGACTACGATCTAATTCAATCGCAGGATCATGCACTTCACCTTCATGACCGTGATGCCAGAGCAGAAACTTCTCAAGTATGAAAAAGATTAGAAAACCCACGAAGACAAAAGTCATACTCACTGGTGTGATATCAAGTTCCGGCAAGATGTGTAAGAATACATCGCCTAGGAGCGCACCTACAGATAAACTAATAAGCGCAAAGAGGATTTTGCGTAGACGCACTGTTGAGAGAGACAGCGTAAAAACACCCACAAATGAGACCAGACTGACAACTATGACGGAGAGAAAGGCAGTTTCCCACAGCATGACTTTGCAATATTGTAGCATATGATATAATTTCCTCATGAATGAACAAGAACAACAAAAGTTAACAGTGCCGGGGGCAATAATACTTGCCGGTGTGATCATCGCTATCGCGGTAATATACACAGGAGGCAATAAGTCGGGCACTACAACAGAAGTACAAAATCCTCCAGACCTGGAGGCACAGAAAAAAGAACAACAAGCCAAACTGGCTGACAGCCTGAAACCAGTAAGTCCGGATGAGCATATACTTGGTAATCCAAATGCCCCGGTAAAAATCGTGGAATTTTCTGACATAGAATGTCCGTTCTGCAAACGTTTCCACCCAACAATGCATCAGATCATGGATGAGTATGGCAAGGATGGCAAAGTGGCCTGGGTCTACCGACACTTTCCTCTTTCGATTCACCCAAAGGCCACACCGGAGGCCGAAGCAGCCGAGTGCGTATGGGAACAAGGCGGCAACGAGCTTTTTTGGAAGTACCTAGACGCTCTGTTCGAGGCAAGTGCAACTAATAATCAGACTGACGACGCAGTTCCCTCACAGGTTGCAAAAAAGTTAGCAGTTGACATGGACAAATACACCAAATGTGTAACTGCCCGAACGTATCAAACAAAAGTGCAGGCTGACGTCAAAGACGGACTCGCTGCCGGAGTATCAGGCACACCCTACAGCATTGTCATTGCTCCAAATGGTAAGAAGTTCCCCATCAACGGGGCACTACCATATGAGAGCGTCAAGATAGTTATTGATCTGGCTCTCAAAGAAGTTAAATAAAACATTCTATGCAGAAGACGCGGGCAATTGCCCTTGCTGTGGCTGCCATAAGCATTCTGATTGGGCTGATTGTACGCTTCTACCATACAAATCCTACCAAGTCGCTCTATGAGGATAGAGGTGAACCAATGGTTGGCGATGTGGGATCAGAACACAATCACATGAGTATCTTAGTTTTCGTCGAAGGAATACCAGTTGACTTCTCACTCGAGCAATATCAAAATAAGGATCCCCGTGTTCACTTCGAAGACGACAATGGCACTTTTATACACAAACACGCCACGGGCGTCACTCTGAATTATTTCTTTAATACTTTAGGAATCAGATTAACTAATAGTTGCATCGCACTCGATTCCACGCGAGAGTATTGTGAAAATTCTGAAGGAAAGTTACGAACATATTTAAACAGGAAGGTGTTCACCGACTGGGCTCGCTATGTACTGCGTGAAGGTGATAAGATATTGATTGATTACAGCAGTTCGACAGAATTTGAAATAACTCTGCGTTTAAATGCTGTGCCGGAGCTCATGCCTGATATGTCTCGTGACTAGATATGGATATCTTAACTCCACAACTTCCCCAATCATCTGATATCTGGAATATAAACTTGACTGGCTTCATGTCAGGCCCCTCAACAAACCTACTTTGGGGTATCGTGGGTGGCTTGGCAATCTTGCTTGGCGCGATCACCCTCATACTTTATTATCACTGGCTACGCTACGGGTTTGGTGATCGTATGGTCATTTTCGCCCAAGCTCTTTATACTCTCATTCTTTTGGTCGGCTTCATTATCATGATTATTTCAATCAGCTACTATGACGCAACTACCACTTGAGGAAGGCGAAAAAATTCTTCTCACTTGCCGCAAACACTGGATAGTCTATTGCATCGATGCTTTTGTACTCTTTCTACTCTTTATCCTGCCTTACATCGCATATCGACTGATTGGATTGTCTGGTCTGGAAATTGTTGTAACTGGAAAAACCTACCACTTGATAGTTTTCTTATACGCCGGCTGGTTCCTCTTGCTGTGGACATATTTTTTTATCGTCTGGACTAATGTCTACCTTGATGCCTGGATTGTCACAGATCGACGGATCATAGACATTGAACAGATTAGTCTTTTTCATCGCAACGTTTCAGACTTCAGAATCGAAAAAATTCAAAATATTATGGTAAAAGAGGTTGGTTTAGTGGCACATATGTTTGGTTACGGCACAATTATTGTAGAAACAGCTGGTGAGCGCATCGAACTAAGATTCGATACCATCCCAAACCCTGGAATGGTGCGTGACATGATAAGCGAGTGCCATGATAAATGTCTTGCCCGCCTCTCCCATACTGCGAATCCAGCCATCTAGACAACCCAGTGAGGTCGGACCTCACTTTATAAGGTGGCTTATTTCAGGAGTTATTTCCAGCCAGTCTTGCAAGTCCTCTAGGTGCTCTTCTAAGGAATCGTAGTAAGCTGGAAGTGAATTTTTACTAATAATTCTTCCCTTCTCTCTCTCCTCACCCATAAAATCTGGGAAGCTCGAGTAGGGGTAATTCCTCATATATTTTTTTACTTTATTTACATCCATAATTCCATTTTCTTTCCATTTGGGCTCCACAAGATCGATTGAATTCATGTGGACATAGAGAGGAACGTGCCGAAGATACTCACTAGTGGATATGTGCTTTGCTCTAAACTTACCCTGGAAAAGTGCGCCTGTGCGCTCATTGCGAGCATTGAAGTACATCGCATACCCAGTTAATAGCTTCTTCATGAATAGAGAGATTCCATTTGTCGAATGTTCCTTGATCACGAAATGGAAATGATTCGGCATTAAACAATACGCACAGATGTCTACTAATTGCACTCCACGGTCAATTGAGTAAAACTTATCCTGCTCTAGAACACTTATTTCAAACGGTTTCTCACTATTGGCGATATAGAGTAATTTACAAAAGCGTTCATAGTCATTTTTCTCAAGATATATCTTGCGCCTATCTACTCCCCTACTATAAATATGATAAAACTCGCCAGGAGAAAATTTGAAGCTCCTATTCACCTATGTAGTATACATCATCTAGGCCAGTGAGGTCCGACCTCACTGGGATTAATAGCCGACGAGGCGTTTGGTTTTTTTGTGAGTGCGGATTTTTTCGTGGGCTTTGGCTTCTATTTGGCGTATGCGTTCACGCGTAACATCAAACTGCTTGCCCACTTCTTCAAGCGTCCGTTGAACACCGTCAGTCAGGCCGTGGCGAAGCTCAAGGATTTCGCGTTCTTTTGGCGAAAGATCGTTTAATATTTCTTTAATCTGGTCGGAAAGAATACGTTGAGAGGCACTGTAATCTGGTGGGGCAATTTTCTCATCGGCAATAAACTCACCTAATACACTCTTGCCATCATCATCATCCCCAACAGGCTTCTCGAGCGAAATAGTTGACTGATCAATACTCTCGATATGGTGTACCTTTTCGACATCAATACCCATCTCGGTAGCAATCTCACTTGGTAGTGGATCACGTCCCAGATCTTGCGATAGGCGTCTGTAAACTTGTTTGTATTTAGCAATTGTCTCAACCATGTGCACTGGAATGCGAATAGTACGCGATTGATCGGCTATTGCGCGAGTTATAGCCTGCCTGATCCACCATGTGGCATACGTTGAAAACTTATACCCCTTACTCCAATCGAATTTTTCTACAGCCTTAAAAAGGCCAATGTTGCCCTCCTGAATAAGGTCAAGCAAGGTTAAATCACTCGAACGTCCCATGTATTTCTTGGCAATTGAAACTACAAGTCGTAAGTTGGCTTTGGCGAGCTCATTCTTGGCCTCGGTTTCACCTAAGGCTATCCGCTTGGCAAACTCTTTTTCTTCATTAGCGTTAATCAATCGGTATCTGCCGATCTCCTTCAAATACATCTGGACGGAATCATAATCCGGAGTGCCCATATCACCTAGACGATGCTTAACCGAATCAGTAGACTCATCGAACTCGAGAAGCCCACCGCCTTCAAGTACATCAATACCGCGTTCTGTGAGACGTTCGTATAACTCATCGAGGAAAAGTATGTCGTCCTCAATTTTTGGAAACTCTTTTAAGATTTCACCATAAGTCACGAAACCACGTTTCTTGCCTTTCTCGATAAGCGCGTCGGCTTTACGTTCAAGTTGTATATTTCTTTTCTTTTTTTGTACAACTATCGACTTGACTGGTTTGACAATCTTTACGACTTTCCGCTTAATTAGTCGAACAACTTTCTTCTTTAAAAGCTTCGTCTTTTTTTTGTGAATGACCGCAGATTTCCTATTTTTTGCCTTTTTGTTTTTTTTCATTACTTTTTGGTACTTACCTGATCATTCCACGGCTTATTTGTTGACATTTCGCCAACCACTCGGCAACAGCCTTTTTGTCACCTATTGTTTCAGCCTCACGCAATCTGTTAATGGCAAATGAGAAGTTTTGGCGACGCAACTCGAGGAATAGCCTATCGAAAAGAGTACTCACCTCTTTCTCTAAATTGCGCTCTGCCGGATAATACGCCTCCGCTTCAAAAATAACATCGTCAGTCACAATTCCATCTGGGTTTAAATGCTCCCTGATCTTTTCCTGTATCTCTCTCGCTCTCACACTTTCACCTCGTGAATCCAACATACCCGCTATGCCCAAAAGGTGTCGACACACCAACTCAATACTCGGAGAACGCTCTTTCACTTCACCTGCGGCCAACTCTGATCCAGAAGTGGGAGAGAGCGCGAGCCACTTTTGCAAATCACTTCTTATAGCGTCAGGTGACACGCTAAGCAGAGCCGCAACTTCCTGAATAACCTTGTCTTTATCAATATCATTATACATTTTTGCAATATGATAATACAGATGTTCTCTGACAAGGGAGTGCTTATCCTTATCGGTATCGCCACGATTTGAGATAATCTCTATGGCATACTTAACGAAAGGTTTAGAATCTTGTAACGCTTTCTGCCAAGACTCGGGGTTCTTTTGAATACTAGACGCCGGATCATCACCACTCGAAAGTGCCACTACGGAGACATAAAAACCTGTAGCAAGAGCAAGACCAACTGCCCGCTCGGATGCCTTAAAGCCAGCCAGGTCAGAATCGAGTACAATAATCAGATTGTCAGTCAGGCGCTTCAACATTTGAAGATGTTCAATGGTAAGGGCCGTTCCGGAAACGCCGATTACATTATTTGTGCCTGCCTGATGAGCCATTATTACATCAATTTGACCCTCTACGAGAATAGCAGAATCATTCTCACGGATACTATGCTTTGCCCGTTCGAGACCGTAGAAAATGTTAGATTTGTGAAATAGAGATGTTTCCGGAGAATTTATATACTTACCCTGCTTATCATCTGCACCTGGCATCACTCGCGCCGAGAAACCGATTGGTCTGCCCGAGAAATCAAAGAATGGGAACATGATTCGCCCACGGAATCGATCATAGTAGTTACCCTTTGGTGACCTAATGGAGAGACCCGCATCCTCTATCTCGCTTTCGGAGAATTTTTTCGCCTTAAGATAATCCAAAAGCACGTGCCACTCATTCGGCGAGCAACCCAATTGCCATGACTCCATTGTCTCTTTCTTAATACCTCGATCAGATAGATACTCAAGAGCTTTTGTATTTTTTTTCAAACCGAGTGAATAAAACTTGACGCTCTCCACAAGCAACTCTCGCAAACGTGCTGTTTTTGAGCTAGTGCTATGGCCGCCTTGTCCAGATTCGAGATTGACACCGGCTCGATCGGCAAGCAATTTGAGTGCCTCACGAAAATCGACGCCTTCAATTTCTTCAACAAAAGTGAAAATATCGCCCCCTTTGGCACAACCGAAGCAATGGAAACTATTCCTTCCCGGGGATACAAAGAATGATGGCGTTCGCTCGTTATGAAACGGACAGCGAGCCCTGTAGTTTGATCCCGCTTTTTCCAACTTGATAAACGAACCAACTACATCTACGATCGATAATTTACTTTTGATTAATTCAACTGGTGATTGCATATTAAGCCTATTTCTTTCCACCTCGCGACAAAACGCGCCAGCCGGTCCCGGCTGGAATCAAGCGTCCTATCAATACGTTTTCTTTCAGTCCCTCAAGTCGGTCAATTCCGCCACGCAGAGCAACGGCTGTTAATGTCCGTTGAGTATTCTCGAATGAGGCCGCGGCAAGGAAGGAAGCTGTGGTCATAGAGACATCAGATATGCCAAGCAGAGTATCTTCGGCAGTAGCCTTCTTGCCTCCTTTATCGTGAACGGCCTTGTTCTCCTCCAACAGTTCTGCGGCGGAAACTATCTCACCTTTAGAGAAGACAGTGTCACCAGCATCTCTGACACGCTTGCGACAAAACATCTGACGCACAATCACTTCAATATGTTTACGTGAGATCACCGCTCCTTGCGAAGAGTAGATCTCATGGATAACGTCAAGAATATTATCTTCTGCAGGTATCCGACCGGAAAGTTCGAAAAGTTGTGACACATCAACAGGTCCATCTGTCAATATATCTCCTCGTTTTATCAATTGACCCTTCTTAACCAGTATCGCTCGACTGCGAGTAACGCTGTATTCCTCTTTTTCCCCCTTACGACTTTTTGCACGTGCATGATCTGAAGTGGGATCAACTAAGATCGAGATAATTTGTTCCTTCTCGGTACGCATAATATCTATAACTTCACCATCCACATCCGATATCACACAAGGATTCTTGGGCGTACGCTTTTCAAAGATTTCTTCCACTCGAGGCAAACCCGAGGTAATATCTCCCTGATCAGTAGCCACACCACCCTGGTGAAATGTACGCATAGTCAGTTGCGTTCCGGGTTCACCGATTGCTTGAGCCGCCACCACACCTACTGTCTCACCAATCTCGACTAATTTATTGCGTCCCAAATCAAGGCCATAACATATCCTACAAAGACCCTCAAGAGTCTTACAGGCAAGGGGTGATCTTATCTTAACTTCTCCACTTCCTTCTGTCTCAATCAGTGAAGCATACTTCTTCATTATTAGTTCACCTTTCTTTAGAATCACTTTGCCTTTATCATTCTTAACATCATCGAGTAATACCCGACCACGTATATCCGCCGCGAAGTTGGAGTGGACATGACCTGCATCCGGACGTTTGATGACCCGGCCAATGGTATCGCCACAATCTTCCTCAAGAACGATACAACTATCTGCCACGTAAACCAGTTTACGTGTAAGATATCCAGCTTTCGCAGTGTTGAGAGCCGTATCAGTCAGACCCTTGCGAGCACCGTGAGTGGTGATGAAATATTCGAGAGGTGATAGGCCCTCTTTATAGGAAGGTATGACGGGGAAGTTGATTGTCTTGCCGGAGGGATTAACGATCAGGCCTTTCATACCTGCCATTTGAGACACGTTGATAATCTTGCCTCTAGCTCCGGACGTGAGCATATTGATTACAGAGCCGTCAACTTCCAGAGTTGAAGGGAGAACTTTGTCCAACTTATTCTTAGCTTCTTGCCAGACTTCAATAGACATTCGGTACTTCTCCTCGTCGGAGATGAAGCCGTCAGTATATTTCTCCTCAATAGCATTCACTTTGACTCTGGCTTCCGCAATAATCTCCTTCTTCTGCTCCGGCACCTGGACAGCATCAATACTCCAAGTGATACCGCTTTTTTTGGCATAGCGGAAGCCAAAACGTTTTATGTCATCAAGAATCTTCGGCAATTCGGCAAGACCGTAACGTGCAATCAGATCATCAACGATCTCTGACATGTCCCTTGACGTGACTGCCTTGTTGATATATGGGAAATCGTCCGGAAGAAAGCTGTTAAAAAACAGTCGACCAACAGAAGTCTTAAATATTTTGCCATCGAAAATCGCGAATTTATCTTTGGCCGTAGGCATTACAGCTATCTCCTGGCGAATGTTTATCTGTCGGTAGTCATATGAGGCAATGGCCGCATTCGGGCTAGAAAAATATTTAAGTAATTTTTCATCCTCTATCGGGTTGGAAATCTTGGTTGTCCAGTAGCAACCGAGGATGATATCAAGCAGTTTGAACTTGGCTAACACTTCGTTATTACCCGGGCCGAGCAAATTCTTTTCTGAAGCCATGATATCTTCCGCTTCCTTTTGGGAAGTTTTAGAAAGCGGCAGGTGCACAGCCATTTGGTCGCCGTCGAAGTCGGCATTGAATGCCGGGCAAACCATCGGATGAACCTGTATGGCATTACCCTCAATGAGAACAGGTTTGAAGGCCTGCACCCCAAGACGATGAAGGGTTGGAGCGCGATTTAAAAGCACGCGCTTATCCTTGATCACATCTTCCAGGATCTCCCAGACCTCGGCTATACCTTCGTCGATGAGTTTACCAGCACCACGAATATTGAAAGCGAGTTCTCTCTCAAGCAATTTGGAAATTACAAACGGCCGGAAAAGTTCGAGAGCCATGTGTTTGGGCAATCCGCATTGGGAAAGCTTGAGCTCTGGTCCAACAACGATCACGCTACGGGCTGAATAGTCCACACGCTTACCAAGCAGATTTTGTCTGAAGCGACCGTGTTTACCTTTAAGGTTATCGGACAGAGACTTCAGAGGTCTGCGCTGGGCCTGACTAACAGCACCTGTTGCTTTATGGATTGAGTTATCGATCAGGGCATCAACAGCTTCTTGCAGAATACGCTTCTCATTTCGCAGAATTACGTCCGGAGCGTTTAGCTCAAGAAGTTTTTTGAGACGATTGTTACGATTAATTACTCTCCGATACAAATCGTTGATGTCTGAAGTAGCGTGACGGCCGCCGTCAAGAGCAACCATAGGCCGTAGGGCCGGTGGGATGACCGGGATGACCGAAAGGAACATCCATTCAGGTCGCACACCCGATCGACGCAATGATTTAAGTAAGTTAAGACGTTTCTCAATCTTGACACGCTCACTTGCAGATGCATTCTCATATTCTCCCTTTGCCTCTTCATGCATCTTATCCAGATCCATTGAACGGAACACATTATAAACCGCCTCTGCGCCGATTTCGGCTTCAAAAACGTGGCCGTACTTCATTGAGTACTTATGATAATTAATTTCGTCCAACACCTTCCACTTCTTGAGTGAATCAAGTTCAACTTTAGCCTCTGAAAGCGCCTGCTTAAGTCGCTCCTTTGCTTCATCGCTCGTTAAGGTCTTGAATTTACTTTTGTATTCACTGTCAAGTTCCTTGTACACCCTCTGCTTCTCATCCTCCATCACTTTTGTGATGATATAACCCGAAAAATAGACTACCTTCTCAAGATCAGTCACCGGCACTCCCACCAACACACCCATGCGCGATGGGATACCCTTGAGGAACCACACGTGTGCGACAGGTGAGGCAAGCTCAATGTGACCCATACGCTCACGACGCACAATGCTGCGCGTCACTTCCACACCACACTTCTCACAAATAATATCCTTATATCTGATTCTTCTATATTTTCCACAATAACATTCGTAATCCTTCTCGGGACCAAAAATAGCCTCATCAAAAAGTCCCTTGCGTTCACTTCTCTGTGTTCTGTAATTGACAGTTTCAGGTTTTGTCACTTCACCATAACTCCACTCGCGAATCCTCTCCGGCGAAGCCAGGCGTAAAGTAATAGCATTGAAATCAACAGGCTCCTGCACCTTCTGATGCAGAGCTCCCGTAGCATTCCCGCTCGTATTGTGTGTTTTATAAGTATCCATAATTTATATTGTTTTGGCGAAACTAGTCATTGTTTTTTTGGTTTGCAATGTAATCCTTAGAAAACGTGAGTATATTTCGGTATATGGGTTCAGCATCATCCAGAAACACTTTTATTTTAGCGTATCTTAGATCCGGATATTCATGAGCAAGTAAATTTCGAAGTTTTGCAAAATTTCCAAGCATGTCCATGTCTTTTTTCTCAAAGCGCATAGCAAGTCCGAGTTGCCGTGCCATGTCAACATAAGACTCTTCCATGACAATTTTCTTTTCCGACGCAAGAATTATTTTAGCCACATCAATGAGGGCCATGGCTAATGTCTCAACCCACCGCTCCAATTCGCGTCTGATAGAATCGGTGCGATCGTATGTAAATTGATCCACCTTTTTATATTTATTGAAGTCTTTGAGGTTAAGCTCAATAAAATCATTGACCCGCCTGAGTTTAATTTTATCTTTTTCACTAAGAGATTCTGACCTTGCCCTTATATCTGACCAATCTTTAGATATTATCCTCATGTCTTCAGTTGCATCTTCAACCATTCTGGAGAAACGCCAGTGAATATTATCATCTTTGATTACTAAAGGAATACCTGTGGCAACAATCTCAGACGCGAACACTGACTGGGCTCTGTTTAGAACAACGAGATCGGTTGGTAAGCCTATTATATGTTCAACATCGTTACCAATATTCGTCTCTTCGGGATATTCTATGGCTTCCTCCCAATCAACATATCGACTTGATGGTGTAAAGTAGACGGCAATATCAGCATCCGAACCAATGTGTGTCGTATCCTTAGCCTGTGAGCCAAAAAGAAAAGCCATAGAGACGTCATCTCGCTGCTTGAAATAATCTTTAAGTTTTTGTATGGTCGCGTCCTTCATCAAGATATTGAGGTTTCTAAATCTTTTTAAGTTCGACATCCAGGGCGAGACCTTTGAGTTCGTTTAGAAGAACAGAGAACGAGGCCGGCAGATTGACCTGGGTGATGTCCTCGCCGCGCACAATCGAATCAAAAGCGGCCGAGCGACCCAGAATATCGTCTGATTTGATTGTGAGCATTTCACGCAGAATATGCGAGGCACCGTAGCCTTCCAGTGCCCAGACTTCCATCTCCCCAAATCTTTGTCCACCGCCTTGGGCTCGACCGCCAAGTGGCTGTTGAGTAATAAGTGAATACGGACCAATCGAACGCATATGGATCTTGTCTTCAACCATGTGGTGGAGCTTAAGCAAATACATATAACCAACCGCCACATCTTGCTCAAAAGCTTCGCCATTCTGACCGTCGAAAAGCTTGACTTGACCATTCTTGGGTAGACCCGCTTTAACTAACTCTTCTTTTATCTCATCGGCTGTAGCTCCGATAAAAGTGGGTGTAACGGCTTGGTAACCAAGTGAATTTGCCGCCATACCCAAATGCATCTCAAGAATCTGACCCAAGTTCATACGCGAAGGTACGCCAAGGGGAGTGAGTACTATATCAACCGGCGTGCCGTCGGCCATATAAGGCATATCTTCTTCCGGCAAAACCCGGCTGACCACGCCCTTGTTGCCGTGGCGACCGGAGAGCTTGTCACCCACCGAGACATTGCGCAATTGTGCCACTTCTATATAAACGCGTTTGATAATACCTGACTCGAGCTTATCGCCGTGCTCACGCGAGAACACTTTGACTCCCACGACACGTCCCCTTTTGCCGTGCTCCATTCTAAGCGAGGAATCTTTAACATCTCTGGCTTTCTCACCGAAAATACTGCGCAAGAGGCGCTCTTCCGGTGTCAGTTCTGTTTCGCCTTTGGGGGTAATTTTGCCGACTAAAATGTCATTAGGACCGATCTCCGCACCGATCCGAACTACACCCTCTTCATCAAGATTCTTCAATTTAGTCTCACTCACATTGGGAATGTCATGGGTAGTAACTTCCGGACCAAGTTTAGTGTCGCGCACGTCACAGACAAATTCCTCAATATGAATAGAGCTGAATTTGGCTTCTTTGACTAGACGCTCCGATAGCACAATGGCGTCTTCATAGTTAGCACCTGCCCATGATATGAAAGCTACCAAAACATTCTGACCGATAGCAATCTCACCACCAACAGAAGTGGAAGTATCGGCCAGAAGATCACCCTTCTTAACCTTCTGTCCAAGTTCAACTGTTGGTCGCTGGTGAAAAATCGTGAACTGGTTTGAACGCGAAAAGTTAACCAGAGGATAAGCACGATTCTTTCCCGATATCTCTTTGATTACAACTTTACGCGCATCCATTGCTGTTACTTCCCCTGCGGCAGCTGCCGTTACAAGACGTCCCGAGAATTTGGCTGCAGCAGCTTCGATACCCGTGGCTACTAGAGGTGCTTCCGGCAGAATACAGGGTGTAGCTTGCTTCTGCATGTTCGAGCCCATGAGCGCACGGTTAGCATCATCATGCTCTAGAAACGGGATCATAGCTGTGGCCAGTGAATATGCCTGGTATGGTGCCACGTCCATAAATTCGATCTCATCTCTTGCGACTACTGTTGGGTTACCATGCACACGTGCCTCAACGTCTTCGGATAAAATTTTGCCATCGTTACCGAAACGAGTCGCGCCGTGAGCAATTTTATAGTTCTCTTCATCAAAAGCGTTAAGATAAACGATCTCGTCTGTAACCACTCCATTCTTCACACGAGCATAGGGCGCTTCAATAATACCCAGGTCATTGACCTTCGCGTACGCCGAGAGAGTCAAGATAAGACCGATGTTCGGACCCTCTGGCGTCTGGATAGGGCAAACGCGGCCATAGTGAGATGTGTGGACATCGCGCACTTCATAGCCTGCACGCTCTCTTGTTAAACCTCCGGGCCCCAGTGCCGACATGCGCCTTAAGTGCTCGATCTCGGAGAGAATATTTTCCTGGCTCATAAACTGTGAAAGCTGGTTTGTGGTAAAGAATTCTTTAAGACGTGCCTGTAAGGGTCGGGTTGTAATAAATTGGACTGGCATAGTGGTGTCCACATCCATTGTAGACATGCGATCCTGGACATTGCGCTTAATTTGAGCCATACCTAAACGCAACTTTTGCTGGAGCATCTCTCCCACCGAGCGCACCCTTCGTGAGCCTAGGTGATCAATATCGTCCTCAAGCGAGTCCTCATCTCCAGAGAGTTTGATAATGTGCGAAATAATTATGACAAGATCATCAAAAAGAAGTACCCGTGAAGAAGATCTCTTGGCACTATCCTTGCCAGTAGGCAGGCCGAAACGCTCGTTGAAGCGATACCTACCAACAATTGAAAGATCATATTTCTCCTCACCAAACAGACCCTTGATAAAGGCCTCGGCAGTCTCTGGCGTGGCCAGATCACCTTCTCGCAACTTCGAATAAACCTCTACCAGTGAATCAGACTTCGACTTCGCCGAATCTTTGGCAAAAGTATTTTTTATGTAGGGGACGGCAGTAGCATCTTTATCGAAAGCTCCTAATATCTGTTCGTCATTCAAATCACTAAATGCGCGAAGAAGCGAAGTTGCGGGGAACTTACGCTTCTTGTCCACTCGCACGTAAATACAATCATCCTGTTCCATCTCAATTTCAATCCAGGCACCCCTTGCAGGGATAATTTTGGCACCGAAATATTTACGACCCTTCAGGTAGTTGGAAGTGAACATGATACCAAAGGAACGGGCCAGTTGGGGTACGATCACACGCTCGACGCCATTGATGATGAATGTGCCATGAGCAGTCTGGAGTGGGAAGTCGAGCAGGAATAATTCCTGCTCCTTCTCGATATTAAGAGCCTTATTAGTCAATTTAACCTTGATGCGCAATGGAGTCTCATATGTGAGCTTTTGCTCTTTGGCATAGTACTCGTCATACTTAGGTTCATCGAGGGTAAAATCGAGAAACTCGAGAGCGAACTTCTTTCCCGAATAATCACTAATAGGCGAGAACTCTCTAAAGAGCTCCTTTAGGCCCTCCTTAATCAGCCATTCATACGAACTCGTTTGAACCTCTACCAGATCTGGGAGGGCAAGCAATGGCTCCTTGAACCTTGAGAAAATTTTCTTAGGTCTAGTGTGTTGCGATTGAAGCATAAAAACAAAAATTCCCCAGAGCTTATAATCTTCTAGGGCACTTTATCCTCCCTATTTATTAACTTGTGGCAATCATCCTCTCTTTTATCGCAAAAATTGACTTAAGTAGTAGTATACTCAAGCAGTTTCCCTTGTCAAGCCCTCTCGCTGTCAATCCCCCAAACCTGTGGATATCTCACTTGGTTACCTGGTCTCCAAGTCCATGAACTTTGTTATTTAAATTAATGTAACCACTTAAATGTAGTAAATAATTATTGTCATTAATATGTTTAGCTTTAAAAGGCCCTTGGAATAATGTTCCTGATCTTTGGTGCCGCTTGTTGAAATAATACGAATAGCCGCCAGATACTCTTTTCATAAACTCACTAATTCCATTCTTTCGCCTCTGGCATAAACAAAGATGAAAGTGATTAGGATTTAGACAATAACAAACCATATCGACCACCTCCAGGTAATTCCCAATTCGGTTTATACGTAGTTTCTAAAACTAGTACCCTACCCTCTTCATCTAGAAAAATCACAGTTGAAGACATTAACTTCCTGTTCCTGGATGCCAGATATGTGGTTCGTTCTTTTGGTGTAAATATTCTCATATTGTCCAATTCACTTGGTTACCTGGTCTCCAAGTTGGGTTATCTCCTCGCACGCCAGGTCTCAATGTTCTTGTGATGGCCGGAAAGGAGGATTTTGGG